>FSUH01000063.1_pt1 | contig 9177 bp, 5 predicted proteins | sample 1637361 | NCBI WGS metagenome assembly FSUH01 (sample SAMEA3914816, study PRJEB12502) | metagenome | biome: forest; material: soil | place: USA | collected 2011-09-16 | depth 0.3 m | reverse complement strand
TCGGACCGCCTCTATTTCGAGCCCCTCACCGTCGAGGACGTGCTCAACGTCATCAATGCCGAAGCGCCCATCGAAGGCGTCATCGTGCAGTTTGGCGGGCAGACCGCGATCAACCTCGCCAAGCCCCTCGCCGCCGAAGGCGTTAAGATTCTAGGCTCGTCGTACGAGAGCATCGATATCGCAGAAGACCGCGACAAGTTCGAGCGGCTCCTGAACGAGCTTCGTATTCCCAAGCCGGCTGGCCGAGCCATCCTCAAGACCGACGATGCCGTGATCGTCGCCAACGAGATCGGTTACCCTGTCCTTGTCAGACCGTCGTTCGTTCTTGGCGGTCGCGCCATGGAGATCGTCTACACCGAGGCCGAATTGCGCAACTACATGCGCTACGCCGCCGATGCCGCCGAGGGCGCGCCCATTCTGGTGGACAAGTACATCATCGGAAAAGAGGCCGAAATCGACGTGATCGCCGACGGCAAGGGCAACTGCGTGCTGCCAGGCATCATGGAGCACATCGAGCGAGCGGGTGTCCACAGCGGCGACTCGATGGCCGTCTACCCGCCACAAACGCTTTCCCAGAGCATCTGCGACCAGATTGTCGACTACGCTACCCGTCTCGCGAAGGCGCTCAACGTGATCGGCCTGATGAACATCCAGTTCGTGATCGACGGGGAAGAGGTTCAGGTGATCGAGGTCAACCCGCGCGCCAGCCGCACGGTACCGTACCTGTCGAAGATCACCGGCATCCCGATGGCTAAGGCCGCAACGCACGCGTTGCTAGGCACGTCGTTGCCGGAGCAAGGCTACGAGAACGGCCTGCATCCCACCCAGCCGAATGTCGCCGTCAAGGCGCCCGTCTTCTCATTCGCGAAGCTCGCTGGCGTCGACATCAACCTCGGCCCCGAAATGAAGAGCACGGGCGAGGTCCTCGGGATCGACGTCGACTACCCGCGCGCGCTCTACAAGGCGATGGTAGGGAGTGGAATGGACCTGTCGCAAGCCAGCAAGGGCGGTTCGCTCCTTGTCACCGTCGCGGACGGTGACAAGGAGGAAGCCGTCCAGATCGTGCGTGATTTCGCGAGTCTCGGCTTCAAGCTATTCGCGACTGCCGGAACCGCCAAGTTCCTCAACGATAACGGGCTTCCAACGGAGTCGGTCAAGAAGATTAGCGAAGGCACGCCGAACCTGCTCGACTTGATCAATGCCAACAAGATCAACCTCGTGATCAACACCGTATCAAAGGACCGGAAGGTCGAGCAAGAGGGCCTCAAGATCCGCCGTGCGACAGTCGAGCATGCCGTGCCCTGCATGACATCGCTGGACACCGCCCGTGCCCTCCACTACGCGCTTCAAGCGCGCGGCAGTGGCGACGCGTTCACGGTCGTCCCGATCGACCGCTACGTGCGTGACCGGCACTAAGCGCCGTTAAGGCACCCGTCCCGCTAGATGGCTGGGCGGGGCCGATGCCGGCTCTCCGAAAAGCTGTTTGAGCAGCTCGGGCCGATTGTAGCGGGCCCGCATCTCCGAAGGCTTGCGCAACATCCCGCCCACTCGCCACCGGATCGCCCGCTCCCCGTTGGGCGACGCCGCGTAACTGCCGTCCGGCCCGATCGCAACCCAGTCTCGGTCGCTACGGCTGCCGCCGACCGGTGGCAAGAACGTGAGCGTGAGGATCACGGTCCCCCTGCCCGCATCCCAAATCCGCACCGTTCCGTTGTCAAAGCCCCCGAGCACCCTCTTCCCGTCGCTGCTCAACGCCATCGATGTCAGCCTCGCATCGGTCGGCATGTCGAGGCCAGCGCGGACAGCCCGCTTCCAAGGGTCCCAAACCGTGCCAATATCGGTCGCGAGGGTCTTCGTGTCCCGTGAGAACACCGCCATGCGAGCCGCGTCGGGAAGCTTAGTGAGCACCTTGCCCGTCGCGAGGCTTCGGATCTCCGCCCCAATGACCAAGAACTTGTTGTCTGGCGAGATCGCCATCGCCACCTGGCCGTCCGAGGCGATCGGAAGATGCGAGCGGTAAACGCCCGGTACGCTGAGCAGCTTGCCGGAGTACGAATCCCAGACCTTAAGCTGGGCCAGCGAGCCGTCGCCCGACGTTCGCTCGGTCAACGTCACCAAACGCGTCCGGTCTGGCGAGAGCACGAAGCCACAGATCGTGTCGGCACCAATGTCGAACCGGCGCAGCATGGTCCCGCTCATCGTACTATGGAAGTCGATCCCAAGACCGGTAACCCCAATGAGATACGAGCTGCCATCGCTGACGATCGCCGCCTTGGGAAACAGAGCTCCGTCCTTGTCGTCCGCGACGGCCAACGGCACGCTACCCTGCGCGCAGTCCCACGTCTGCGCTTTGTGGGCTCCGACCATCAGGAGGTTGCGCCCGAAGGGCGAGAAAGCCAGCGACGCAACCGGGTCGGTCACCGTCAGCGTGCTGGTAGGTAGCTCGGGGTCGCGGCTGAGCACGACCACATCGGCGGCATTGCCAGCCCCAGGGCTGTTGTTGACTGCGGCAGCGATGTCGTTGCCAGTCGGCGAGACCGCGATGGCGGCAACCTGCGATCCCCGCTTGCCGTCGATCGCGCGAGCTAACGTCCCCCCAGCAACCGCCCATTCGAGCACGTCTCCGCTGTGCATGCCGGCCGCGATCATCCCGGTTCGCCCCATCCAAGTCGCAGACAGGCTCCCGCCGTAGGGCGTCAAGCCCGCAATGGTCCGTATCAGCTTCCCGTTAGCCGAGTCCCAAATCTTGAGCTCTCCGCCATAGCCCGTCGTGAGCAGCGACGCGCCCGTCGGCGAGAACTGCGCCGTCAGCGGTACGTAGCCATCGCAAGCCCATCGGCTAGTCATCTTGCCCGTCGTGACATCGAGGATCACCACAGAGCCGTCGGGCGGCGACATGACGATGCGCCGAGAGTCCGGCGAGAAGGCACACATGCCGCGACTGCCCGGCGGGAGCGGAAACGTCCGAACGCTCGCACCGTCTGCAACATTGTGGACCTCGACCCGCTCGCCCCCTTGGCGAACGGGGATGGCACCGCTATCGATTCCTTTGCCCAAACCAAACACCAGCATGGAGCCATCGGGAGAGAAGGTGGCAGAGTCGACGCGAAAGCCGGCGTAGCGCCAACTGCGCTCCACCTTCTGAGTCGCTGGCACCAGCACGCGTGCCGTGCCGTCGGCCGTTCCCGCCAGGATTCGCTGGCCATCGGGCGAGTACGCGAGCGTTAGCAGAGGCGTCGGGCTAGCGGAAAGGCTGAATCGCGCGACCTGCTCTACAGTAGATGTTCGCCACACGGTCACGTTCCCGCGATCGTCGCCAGCGGCGGCATAGGCCGCATCGGGAGACAGCGCTACGGCGTAGACCCAACCGGTCGACGCTTTGATCGACGCGCGAAGCTCGCTTGATGCCGTCTGCCACAGCTTCACATAACCGTCCCGTCCACCGGTCGCCAGCACCTGCCCATCTCGAGACGACGCGATCGCGTCCACCTCGCCCTCGTGACCGAATTGCAATACCATCTGCGGAGAGCCGGACTCGCGATGGCGTGATGCGGTGGCAGAAGAGGCGGCAAGAGGCGGAGATTGCGGCATGGCGTGTGCCGCCGGAAGCATCGCGAACGCGGCTACCGCACTGATAGCGACGACGATGGGTTGAATTCTGAGCGTGTGGATCATAAGGCGGGTGCCCATTTAGGACTGCCGATCACGTTCACGGAGTGGCGTATCCAATAGACCGTCATCAGGATTGTTCCACGGCTCCCTGGTAATTGTGACAAGAAAAAGCCGGTCCAGCGGACCGGCTCGATAGGACTGACAATCGTAGTAAGATCGTTAGCCGATCTTGAGGGCGCGTAGCGACCGCGAAACACGAGCGTGCTGATCCTTCAGCGCCGGGATTGCGCCCAAGTCTTCGTCGTTAATTAGGAACTCCCACTTATCGACCCCGTAGCCAGGAAGGACGGCGAACATGAAGTCGCCCGTGCTTGGCGCTGAGTGGACGGCTCGCTCGGTCACGGTCAGCTGAACGTATTCGACCGCCGACTCATCGTACTCGGACTGTTGTTTGGAGCTACGGGTCTTGAAGTAGTCAGCACTCAAGTGCGCAACGTTCTTCCACTCGGCCATGGCCTCTTCGACCCGCTTCGCGAAGAAACACGCCAACCCGCGGTTGGAGTGAAGCATCGGGTTATTGGGGTCCATGGCAATCGCCTGGTCGAACTGATCAATGGCCTCTTTGTGCTTGTTGGCGCGCGCGTAAGCCAGTCCAAGGTTGGCGTAGTCGTCAATTCGGTCTTGCCGCAAGCTCAACACCCTCGAAAAGCACCGAATTGCGCCGTCGAACTGCCCTTTGCGGAAGTAGCCAACGCCAAGGTTCGTGTGAGCATCCGCAAGCCCCGGTTCGATCTCGGTGGAGATCTGCCACTCTTTGATAGCCGTGTCCTGGTCTTTTAGGAGGAAGTAGATGTGGCCGATGTTGTAGTGGAGGCCCTTCAACTCGGAATCGAGTTCGTTGGCCTTCTTGAAATGGCGCAGGGCCAGATCGAACGCGCCCATATAGATGTTGCACAGCGCCATATTGTTGTACGCGCCAGCCATCGTGGAGTTCGCCTTGATGGCTCGCTCGGTGAATGTGGCTGCCTTTTCGATCTCGCCAAGCTGCATGTAGATCCAGCCAAGGTTTGCGAGGCTCTCGCCGTGCTCAGGGTCTTGCTCGATCGCCTTCAGGTAAAGCTTCTCAGCACCGTCGAGATCGTTTTGGAGCGCGCAACAGAGCGCGAGGCCGCCTTGAACGACCGCTTCGTGCGGGGCCAATCGCTCCGCTTCTTTGTACCACGAGATGGCGCGTTCCGTCGGGCCGATGTAGTAGTGGATGACACCCATGCCGATACATGCCTGCCAGAGGCGCGGGTTGATCTTGAGTGCCGTCGCGTAGCACCGCTCAGCATGGGAATAGAGCTTCTGGTCGGCGTACACTTTGCCGAGATTGTAATGGCCCTCGATCAGCAGCGGGTCTTGTACAACCGACTGGCGCATCTCGCGGATTCCCTCGTTAAGCGCGCTATCGGCGATGAGGGCGCAACCGAAGTCGCAGCGTGCTTTGGCCTGGTGGGGGTCGATGCTAACCGCCTCCGTCAAACGGCTGAGCGCTTCGGGCGTCCGCTTCTGCTTGAGGTAGACCACTCCGATATTCGCCATCGCGTGGCTGTGACCAGGGTCGACAGCGATGCTTGCGCGAAACGAGTCGAGTGCTTCTTTCGTGTTATCGGCGCGATATTGCGCCACTCCCAGCAAGTTCTGGCAGTCGGCGACGTACTCTTTGCCGCCAATCTCCATCGCCTTCTGGATGTTCGACATCGCGTCTTGGGTGTTGCCCGCTTGGATTTGGGCCGTCGCAAGGCGAGCCAAGACATTCGGGTCTTCCGGCGCCGCGGAAAGCGACTGCTGAAGCTGCCCAACCGCCTTCTGGCTCAGCGTCACGTCCTTCGTCTGGATCATTGCCGTCGCAATGTTAAGCCGAGGAACGGTAACGGCTTCATTAGAGGTCAGCGCTTTGGTAAACTTGTCTACGGCCGCGTCGAGGCTGCCTTTGCGCGCAAGGGCGATTCCGAACGAGTTAGCAAGTTCAGGCGAGTGTCCGCCGACTCGCTGTGCCTGCTCGAACTGCTTGATACTGTTGTCGACTTCGTCCTCAAGCAAGTATGCGATTCCTTGCAGAACGTGTCCATTCTGCGGATTCTCTTTCTCAAGTTGGGCGATCGTCTTCTCGACCCTCGTCTGATGCTGCTTCAATGTCGATGATAGCTTTGCTATTTGCCGTCGGTAAAGCTGGTTAAAGATCAAAAACCGGCCAGCGCTGACCAGATAGACGAGGACTACTCCGAAGGCAAAGCCGATTTCAAGGCCTAAGAGGGCATCCTTACGGCGAAGTACAAGGTTATCTGGGCCGGCGAAGTCCCGCCCCAGTAAAAGGCCGCCGAGGCCGATTACGAGGCCAAACGTACAGTAGATGAGGATCGGGGCGATCAAGTTCTGAAAGCCACGCTTCTCCTGCTGCCGCATGTTAGCTTTGGCATCCTTGAGGATCACGCCGCAGTGCGCACAGATGAGGGAGTTGGGGGTGTTTCGAGTGTTACAATAAGGGCAGATCATGAAGAGTAACCGACCTCCAGACGAAGAAATGACGATGCGAGAACCTGATGTTGGGCCAAAGGACTGACGGAGCAGGCAGAAGTGCATGGCCGGTTTCCGTGAACTGACACTTGCTTAGCCGAAAAGATTAAGGGATTGGCGGCTCAAGCGGATTACAGCAGGTTAAGACCCCCGGACTCAATTGGTCCAATATTGCCTTAAGTATTATTGCAATCATAATACCTGATAGGGACGAATTGTCACGGTCCTGACAGTATGGAGAACAGTTAGGTCGCCTGCTAATTTCATATTTGCCGAATATGCGAGACGCGTAGAGGCAAAGCGCCGGGCAGGCGCTAAGCAGCAGTCGATCTTACCTTGGCGGTACCCTTTTTACCGTACGTCCGGTACACGAACGCGAGGACTTCGGCGACGGCCTTATAAAGGTCGGCTGGGATATCGCGGTCGATCTCGACGTCGCGGTAGAGCGCACGCGCCAAGGCTACATTCTCTACGAGTGGAACCTCGTTTTCGCGAGCGATCTCTTTGATCTTCTGCGCGACGAAGTCTTGCCCTTTGGCAACCACACGCGGAGCCGTCATCGATCCTGTTTCGTAGTAGAGGGCAACCGCGAAGTGGGTCGGGTTGGTGACGACCACCGTCGCCTTAGGCACCTGCTGCATCATCCGCTTCTGCGACATCGCACGCTGTTTCTGGCGGATCCGCTGCTTGACCATCGGGTCGCCATCCTGCTGCTTGATCTCCTGCTTCATCTCCTGATGGGTCATCTTCATGTTTTTTTCGAACTCGAACTTCTGAAAAGCGAAGTCGGCGATTGCCAGTACGAAAAGCAGCGAAGCGATGCGAAGCGAGATCTGCCAGCACAACTCGCCGACTGCGCTGAGGAACGTCACGAGGTTCGACTGTGAAGCGGAGACGAGGGTTGGGACCCGATCAGTGATTTGCGAGTACGCGATCCAGCCGACGAGGGCAATTTTCGCGCAACCTTTTAGCGTTTCGAAGGCTCCTTGCTTGGAAACCAACTTCTTCATTCCGCTAAGCGGGTTGAGCTTTTCCCATTTCGGGGCGAGCGCCTGCGGCGAGAACTGAAGGCCTACCTGGGCGATGTTGGTGATCAAGCCAACGACGACCGCAATGAGCAATCCGGGCATCATTAGTCGGAGGCTCCACACCATTGCCAGACGAATCATCTCGCTGGTTGTGCGGATCGTCATCGAGTTCGGATGAGGATTGAAGTGGAACGCGGTCTGAAAATCGCCAAGGAGCTCATTGGTGACGTAGCCAGACGACAGCGCGTAATGCAGGTACGAAACAAGCGCTAGCAGAACGATGACGCCGCTCAGTTCGTGCGACTTCGCGACTTGTCCTTTCTTCCTGGCCTCCTTGCGCTTATGCTCGGTAGCCGGAAATACTTTCTCGCCGCCCTCGTCGCTCATTTGTGTCTCATCCCGTCCATCGACTGGTAGAGTGTCGCTGGCAAGTCGGCAACCATGTGCCCGACGAATACGGCAAAAAGGGGTAGTACTGCCGCGACCAAGAGAAGCCCCGCGATCGCCTTGATCGGCATTCCCACGTAGAACACGTTCATCTGCGGCACCGCTCTTGCAAGCAGCGCGAACGAGAAATCGATCACCATCAGGATCGCGCCCGCTGGAGCGGCGATCTTAAGGCCGTTCGTGAGAACGCTGAACGTCACATCCGTGACAAAGTTCATATAAGCGCCTGAGCCGAGATTAACTGTCACTGCCGGGACCGTTGCAAACGAGTTTGCAAGCGCCGCGATCAAGATATAGTGACCATGAGCGAGCAAGAAGAGCAAGACGGCGTACATCGACTGAAACTGCGTCAGCGGCGCCGACATTTCGCCGACTGCGGGATTGAACGTCTGCGCCATCGTAAATCCCACTTGCGTGTCGAGAAGGGCTCCCCCCATCTCGACGGCAGTGATAATCAGTGAGACGACAAAGCCCATCATGAGGCCTATGACGACATGCGAAACGAGCGGGGCGACAAAGCCCAAGAGCGTACTCGGAACGCCTTGCGACTTCAGGGCCGGGATTGCAATTGGAGTGACAACAATTGCGAGCACAACGGCGAGCCCGACTTTGACTTGGCTGGGCACCTGCTTGGCACCGAACACCGGGGCGATCGCGATCACCGTCGAGATACGGGTAAGCACCTGGAGGAAGACCCATATGTCGAGTGTGCCGATAATCGGAAATGTCACCGGGATCCCGTCTCTCTCATCATGTTGGCACCGAGCCTAACGTAACATGCCGGGTGCCCCGGTAAACAGCGATGACGTGAAGTGCACGATCAGCGAGAGCATCCACGGGCCAATCAAGGCAATTGCGATGATGACGGCAATGATCTTAGGAACGAACGTGAGCGTGGTTTCCTGGATTTGGGTTGCCGCTTGGAAAATACTAACGGCGACGCCGATAACAAGGGTAACCATGAGAATGGGCATCGACAACTCGACCGTAACGAGTAGGGATCGGCGTGTGAGTTCTAGGAGAGTCGCTTCATTCATGACGTATGACTACGGGGCGGCGTGAATTATCAAATATTATGCGAATGGACATGCACAGAGGCATGAAGTTACAGTATTTTTACCATAGAGCGGTTGCGAAGTCCTACTAAATCGCCAAAGTTGCTCGTTGAGCACCATCCTGGAAACGTTCCCGTTCCGCCTTGCGCATTTGACACTGGTCATCGATACCGCTATAATATGAGGTTGGTACAGATCATGCAGTGGCACGCATCCGCGTAATAGCCAACCTCGTCAGGGTGCCCCATTTGGGACCTTCGCGACCACATTCTGAGACGAGAAAAGTCCTTGGCACTCGCCTTGGAACTGGCTTATATGCTACCCGGAATGCATCTGCTCTGCTCACTTTTACGAATTGTCACGAGTACTCGGTCACAAAGCTCTTGACGAATAACAATAAGGATTGGAAGCGCATTCATGTCGTTTAAACACGCCGTCGTTGCCGGCGGGGCCGGATTCCTCGGCTCCCACCTAAC
>FSUH01000004.1_pt1 | contig 9266 bp, 7 predicted proteins | sample 1637361 | NCBI WGS metagenome assembly FSUH01 (sample SAMEA3914816, study PRJEB12502) | metagenome | biome: forest; material: soil | place: USA | collected 2011-09-16 | depth 0.3 m | reverse complement strand
GAACCCGACGTTCCTATCATCCTGATCGGCACGAAGGCGATCCGAGTCGCCGGGCCGTTCCCGCTAGAAGGCGTTGGCGACCTCGATACGTCGTTTCCGCCCGAAACCCTCCCTGCCGGCACACCTTCGGCGAACAGCCGTCCAGGCCAATGGACGACGCTGTACTCACACGAAAATGCGCTTCCTATATCGGACCGCCTCACAGGCAAGGGCGTGTACTTCGTTCAGACGTTCCTACGAAGTACAGGCACCCGCGCCGTAAGAATCGGCGTCCCGGCAAACTGCCCGACCAAGTTCTGGCTAAACGGCGCCGTTGCAAAATCGACCACTGAGCCGCCGCCCGTACGCCCTAACTACAACGGCAACGGGGAATCGTACAAATCCGTCGACCTTCAGGACGGATGGAACGAGCTTCTCATCAAGTTCGTCCGCACCAGCGACGATGCGCCGTTCGAAGGCCATATCATGCTCAGCGACGGCTCACGAGTCGTCGCCGGCTTGGTAGACGTCCTTTGGACGCGCTTCCCGTGGGATTGATTGCCGGATCTAGGCCGACGGACCCGATAAAGGGGTGGCTTTGGCCACCCCTTTATCGCCGTTGCGCCTGACCGTTTGGGCACTGCCTCGGGTATAACAATCGGGTGAAAACGGCGCGCCTCGCAATGCTCAGCGATGTGCCGACCGTAGGAGTTGCCCCCGATGAGATTTATCTGCTACCGCGAGTTCGACGATCCCGAAGAGCCGATCCACCCCGGCATCGTGCTTGGCACGAAAGTCCTGCCGCTAGCTCGCGTGCTGACCGTCGCCGAGGCCATTAACCCGCAAGGTCTGACGATTCCCGACGACCTCTTCGAGTTAATCGCGCTGCTCCCGACCTTTGGTAAGACCGTCAAGGAGCTCCAACGTACGCGTGTGCTCGACCAGCTGTGGCAAGAGGTCGGCGTTACCCTCGCTGCGCCCCTTCCGCGCCCGAACCGTATCTTCGGCATCGGACGCAACTACGCCGAGCACGCCAAAGAGACCGGTGCGGAAGTGCCAGTCGATGAGCCGATTGTCTTCCTAAAAGCGTCGACCAGCGTGATCGCGTCCGGCAAAGCCATCGTCATCCCCGAATACGCCGAGCAGGTCGACTTCGAAGGCGAACTCGCCGTCGTAATCGGCTTGGCTGGCAAGGATATCCCGCGCGAAGAGGCAATGAAGCATGTCGCAGGCTACACCCTTATGAACGATGTCACCGAACGGCTCATGCAGCGTCGCGATATGGCCAAGGGCCTCCCATGGTTCCGCGCCAAATCGATCGACACGTTCGGCCCGATGGGTCCGGCCCTCGTGACCGCCGACGAGATTAAGAACCCACAGAACCTCACCATCCGCACCGAGGTCAACGGAGAAGTCCGCCAAGAGGCCAACACCCGTGACATGATCCACCCGATCGATAAGCTGATCTCGTGGCTCAGCCAATACTTCGCCCTCGAACCCGGCGACGTGATCGCGACCGGCACGCCCTCCGGCATCGGCCCGCTCAAGGCGGGCGACACCGTCTCTGTGACCATCCCTGAGATAGGCACGCTCAGCAATCCGGTGATCGCAGGCTTGTAGAGTGCGGCGGCGAAAAACACGTGTTCGACATTATTCGATTTGGACGAAAGCATATTCATGAACCTGCTAACTATCGACAATGTAGAGCAAATCGAGCGAGCGACAGATGGACGGAAATGGCACACCGACTTGCTCGCAGATCAGGATCGGATGTGGAACATAGTTCGGCACATTGGCGATCAAGCTCGACACCATTTGTCAGACCGTGTTACCTATGTCAATGATGACGCCATCCATTGGTTGGCAGAGCTGCCACCCAATTCCATCCATGCAATCGTAACCGATCCGCCGTATGGTCTCATCGAGTACGATGAGAACAACATGGCAAAGCGCGAATCTGGCAAGGGTGGCGTTTGGCGTATTCCCCCGTCGTTTGATGGAGCAAAGCGGGCACCCCTGCCAAGATTTACAGTGCTATCGAACAGTGAGATTGCAAGCTTGCATTCGTTCTTCGGCGCACTCGCATACGGAGCTTTGCGAGCCCTCGTGCCAGGTGGCCATGTGATTATCGCTTCCAATCCGTTACTGTCGACGACCTGCTTTCATGCCCTACAAGAAGCTGGGCTAGAAAAGCGCGGAGAGATTATTAGGCAAGTACAAACTCTACGTGGCGGAGATAAGCCTAAAGGTTCCGAGGACGAGTTTCCAGGAGTGTCGGTCATGCCTCGCTCTTGCTGGGAACCTTGGGGATTATTCAGGAAACCGCTTGAGGGTACTGTCGCTGAAAATTTGCGGAAGTGGGGTACGGGTGGGCTTAGGCGGTTATCTACCGAAGAGCCACTCAAGGACGTCATTGCGTGTTCGCCAACTCGCGGACTTGAAAGGTCAATTGCACCGCATCCTTCGCTCAAACCGCAACGGTTCATGCGGCAAGTTGTGCGGGCATCGCTGCCCTTAGGAATCGGGATCGTTTACGATCCATTTGCGGGTAGCGGGGCAACTCTAGCTGCGGCTGAAGCGAATGGCTACATGGGACTAGGCACTGATCGCGTGTTAGACTATGTGAACATGGGACGAGACGCCTTCGTGACTTTGGCGAATCTTAAGGTGGACTAGGAATGTTGCCAAAAGACATTTACGACGAATTGACGAAAGGGTTCACGGCGCGAAAATTTAGTGCCGGACTCTTAGTTGCCATGATTGACCTCATTGTTGACTTAGGCGTTCCTGGACGGGGCTATGAATCGTTTGATGATCTTCTCGCTGACTTCCCTCGCCAGGACAAAACTGCGGCTGGTGCCAGAGCTAATACCCTTATTGTCAAGAAAGCGGATGGTAAAACTCAATCTTTGAGACCATACTACAATGCCATCGAGATGTACTACCGAGCAACGCACAAGCGCTTTGATTACCCAAGTGCAGCTCCACATGCGACGCAGGCGTGGCAGGATTACATCCACTGGCTAAATGCTCTGGTCACTTTTACAGTGGATGAGTTGCTAGATCTTAGAGTTATGACCAACGAGTTTGTGTTGAACTCGTTGCCAAGTCAAGAGTTTGACCCGCTGTCGATAGACCTTGATCCACCACTGTTCAAGTTGCTTTTAGAGGACTTTGACATGATTGCGGTAAAAGGAGAGCCAACGGGTGCTGCGTTTCAAGGCATCGTATTCGGCTTCCTACGCGCAGACAATCCGCACCTTCAGATCGAAATCGACAAAGTGCGTACTGGATCGAAACGCCTTCAGCGGGTGGGCGATGTTGATGGATGGGAAGGCGGTCGATTGGCCATTTCAGCGGAAGTAAAGCAATACACCATAAGTGACCAGGGCGTCTCGCAGTTACAAGCGTTCGGGAATGAAACGGGGCGTCGTGGCGCTCTGGGAATCGTGGCCGCACTAGCTTTTGAGGACACTGCGCGATCGGAAATCGAGGCGATCGGGCTAGTTCCAATAGACAGGGCGGGTCTTTTGAATATTGTGGAACTTTGGGACCCTGTGAAGCAAAGAGTAGCTGTATCGTCCTTCGTATACTATACGAAACATGTTGAGAAGAACTCGAACCTGATCACCCGATTAGATACGTTTCTAGCACAAGCGTCGGAGAACTGGATGCAGTCCAGAAAGCCGCCCGCGACATGATCCACCCGATCGACAAGCTGATCTCGTGGCTCAGCCAATACTTCGCCCTCGAACCCGGCGACGTGATCGCGACCGGCACGCCTTCCGGCATCGGTCCGCTAAAGGCGGGAGACACGGTCACCGTGACCATCCCCGAAATCGGCACGCTCAGCAACCCGGTAATCGCGGGGCTGTAGGCGATTCAAGATCGCTCTGGGGCCGCTGGGCCATTTTTCTAACGCGCATCGATGGCAGCGTGGTAGTCGCCGCAAGGTCGACCCGCGTATAGGTATTGGTTATGATCGATTCGGTAACAATCGAAAATTTCACCGTTTTTCGCAATGCGCACTTCGATTTCGTGTCCGGGATCAACGTGTTCGTTGGAGCAAACGCGTCCGGCAAGACGCATTTGTTGAAATTGATGTACGCCCTTCAAAAGGGGCTATCCGAAGGTCCTGAGCCAACTCTTGCGGACCAGAGTACGCTGATTAACGTTTTTAATCCTGAAAGCGAGTTTGATTTAATTAGAGTGGCTGTGGACAGGAAGTTCGCAGCAGTTAGTGCGCGATGGAACGGAGTGGACCACGGATTACGACTGTCGATTAATACAGAGGGGCATATTGGAATGTTCATTACAGGTGAACCGTGGGCTGAGGTTTCTACCCCCGTCCTAATTCCTGTTAAGGATATGCTCTCACACTCTCTTGGTTTTTTATCGCTATATGACCAGCGCTATATCGATTTCGATCAGACATATCGCGATATTTTAACAATGGCGTTTACGCCCACTCTTCGTACATTGGCACCCGAATATCGTGAAGCCCTAGACCTATTGTCCGATAAAATCGAAGGAAAGGTCGAGGTAAAAGGCGAGCGATTTTACTTAGCTGGGAAATCCGGTCGCTTTGAGATGCACATGGTCGCCGAAGGGTGGCGAAAACTTGCACTTCTCTACAGACTTGTCGAAAATGGTTCAATATCTGCTGGGACAACATTGTACTGGGACGAGCCCGAGACGAATCTAAATCCGTCCCTAATGGACGAACTCGTACAGGTATTACTCTTACTAGCTCGAAAAGGCACTCAGATTTTCCTTTCGTCGCATAACTACTTGATCTTGAAAGAGCTCGAACTTCAGAAGACAAGCGAAGACTCATTGCGTATGTTCGCAATGGATCGAAGCAGAGATGATGGATCCGTAACTCCTCGCCCGGCTGACAGCTACATCGAACTCAAACCGAACCTTATTGCCGAGCAGTTCGAGCGCATTTACGACTTGGAGTTTGACCGGGCAATGGGGACAGGAAATGGCAAATGAGATTTCCGAGGGAAACTTAATCCTGTCGTTTGAAGGTGCCCTTTCCGTTGAACGATTTGACGGTGCGAGCCACGGAATGAGCCACGTTATGAAGGCCGTCGACTTTGTGGTAACGTTTCCGTCCGAAACCTGGCTAGTCGAAGTCAAGGATTTCAATAATCCTGACATTCCGCCCGAACATAAAGCTGCTCGGGCGACAGCAGACTATGAAAAGGTGCGTACGGAGGCACTATACAGAGATGAGTTGGCACCAAAGCTAAGAGACACACTTATCTATCTCGCACTGGCAAATTGCGCGCCAGCAAATGTCATCAAGTACATCGTTCTAATTGAAACTCCCAACTTTGACTCTCGAATGTTTCAAACAGGTCAGGACAGACTTAGAACATTGTGCTATCTCCCGGGCCCACGACCACATGGATGGGCTTCAAGCTTTGATATCGTTGTCGCAAATTTTGATCAATGGAACAAGCGAATGCACCCGCATTCCATTAGGCGGAATTAGTGCTTCCACCTTCGCAATCACGAAAATGACTGACCAAAACAACGCTCTTATCTCCCATTACGTCACCAACCTCACCGGCAATGTGTTCGCGCTCAAGAACCTGCCGGAAGAAGTCGCTGCGGTGCTGTTCGCCTACTACTCGCGGTCGAGCGACGGCGTTCGCGAGAACCTGCTGAAGCTACTCAGCGAAGGCGACCTCGCGATGGCTCCGGCGACCGACGGCGGCGACGATAGCGGCGACGACCTGCTCGCCGACGCGCAGGCGAAGGCGCGCGCGTTCCACGAAAAGTGGGTGGTCGGCTACGGCCACGGGAGCGTCGCCGAGCATGCGGTCGTCAAGCTCGCACTTGAGAACGTGTCCATCCTTTCGTCAAAGCTCATCGAGGACTGCCGGCTAGCGTCGTACACCGAAAAGAGCACGCGCTATGTTGCGTTCGACCCCAGCAAGGCGATCTATCCCGAAAACGTGATGGTCTCGCCTGTCGCCGACGTTTACCGCGACGCGATCAAGCGGCTGATGAACGCCTACGTCGACTGGATGGAGCCCGTCGCTACCGAAATCAAGCGGCGTGTGCCGCGCGGCGAGAAGCAGACCCCGCGCGCCTACGAAAACGCCTGCAAGTCGACGGCGTGCGATACCCTTCGATACCTATTGCCCGCCGCGACCCACACCAATATCGGCCTTACGATCAACGCGCGTTCGCTGGAGACCATGATCTCAAAGCTTGCGTCGCAGCCGCTGCCCGAAGGGCAGTCCCTCGGCGAGCAGATCAAGACCGAAGCCGTCAAAGTCGTCCCGACGCTCCTCAAATACGCCGACCGTAGCGAGTACCGAGCCGAGCTGATTGGCGAAACCCCGGTGATCGTCAAATCATCGCTCGCCGTCCCGTCTGGCCAGAGCGGCGTCCGTGTGATCGGTCCATACCTGTCCGAAGACCAGGCGCTTCAACTCCTCGCGCTTCCCGGCGGCACCGCCGATCCGGCGCAGGTCCGAGTCGCTCTCGCCGCCAGTCTCGCGAACCGCGGAAAGCACGATCCGGCCCCGCGCTCGTTCGAGCGGGTCAGCCTTACGTTCGAGCTCATGATGGACTACGGCGCGTACCGAGACGTTCAGCGGCACCGCATGGCGACCATGCACACCGACCCGCTTTCGCCGGTCTTCGGCTTCGAGCGACCGCGCGACATTGCCTCGTTCGGCCTCGAAGCGCAGTTCGATGCGCTCATGGAGCAGGCGAGAGAATCCTACGCCGCCGTCGTCAAGGCCGGATTCCCGAACGAAGCCGCCTACGTCCTCCCGCTGGCTTATCGCGTACGCACTGTCTTCACCGCCAACATCCGCGAACTGTTCCATTTCATCGAGCTTCGCAGCTCGCGCCAGGGCCACCCGTCATACCGGAAGATCGCCCAGCAGGTCTGGGAAGAGACCAGCCGCGTCTATCCCGCGATCGCCGAACACATTCGCGTCAACATGAAGCAGTACGCGCTGACACGCGACTAGGCGGCCTCCCGGCTCAGAAACAAGAATCTTTTTCCTCCATCATCGCTTCAAATCGCCCGAATATGGAATGATGATTCGACGTTGAAGGCATCTGGTTTAGCGATCATTCCAAACGCTTTCAGCGCGCTTGGCTCGATTTTAGCGAGAAGATATGCCGAAAATCGGCATTGCGGGCGATTCGCAGACGTTGTTCGTACAACCGGTTTAGGCGTCTTTCTCTAGGTGTTCCGGTAAAGGTTGACGCCAGCCTACTTGAGCGCTTAAAGATTCTTTGTTATAATCGACTCGCAAGACAAACGGCGCACGTGCGTAGCTCACCCCGCACGCGCAATCCGTATCAGGGACTACATTCGATGCCAGCTTATCGGCGTCGAATCTGGAGAAGACGTACCCATGCAATTGATACCACTTGATGAGATCGTATCGAACACAGGCCAGCCTCGCAAATCCTTTTACGAAGATACGCTCAAAGAGCTAGCAGCCAGTATCAAAGAACGAGGGGTTCTCGAACCGATCGTCGTCCGCCCGCTGAAGGGCCTCGCCAATGGCGCGAAGTACGAAATCGTGATGGGAGAGCGCCGTTACCGTGCGACTCGCATCGCCGGATTGCCGTCCATTCCCGCCATCATCAAGCAGATGAGCGACGAGGATGCCCAGGCCGATGCGCTGCTCGAAAACTTCCAGCGTGAAGACCTCAACGCTATCGAAAAAGCGAAGGCCATCCAGGGCTTGTTGACATTCATGTCGTGGGAAAAGGTCGGCAAGACCCTCGGCGTCTCCGAGACCACCCTGCGCCGCTCCCTCGAGCTACTCGAACTCCCGACGTTCATCCAGACCGAACTCACCCTCCGTGAACCCGCTCCCGGCGAAATGCTGCTCACTGAAGGCCATGCCCGCCAGCTAGCTGTGCTGAACCACGACCCGCAGACCCAAAAGCGCATGGTTGACAAGATCAAGCAAGAGAAGCTCAACCAGAGCGACTCGGATCGGGTCATGCAGGCCATTAACAAGTTCCCGGAGAAGAAGGAAGCGTTCCTTCGCGTCCCGCTCCTCGTCACCGACCAGATCCTCCGCTCCTTGGGAGCGCGCGCGGAAAAGGCGAAGCCGTACAAGTCGAACACCGCCGAGCAGCACATGAAGGCGATCGACAAGGTCGCCACACAGCTCACCGACCTGCTCGACGAGCGCGTCGTCGAATACCTCGACCCCGTCCAGATGAACCAGATGCTCGCCACCTGCGCCGAGCTTCAGCGCTCGCTCGACGAGTTCAACAAGAAGGTCCGTCTCGCGATCAAGGGCAAGGAATCCGGTTTCCAGGAAGTCTACATCCACTGCCCGCTCTGCGGTCGCGTCGAGCTCATCGGCTCGCTCCGCTGCTCCGTCTGCTGGACCATCCTCCGCCGCTGCTACGACTGCGCGAACTACGACCGCGCCTTCGAAAAGTGCGGCATCAACGGTGCCCAGGTCTTTATCAATGAGGCCGAAAACCCGAAGGAGTACTCGCGCTCGTATAAGTGTCCGGACTACAAGCCCAAGTACGAGGCGCAGGCTGTGAAGACTTTGAAGATGGTCGCGTGAAGCGAACTGAGTTTCAACCTAACCAAAAAGACCCGCGAAAGCGGGTCTTTTCTTGTACGAGTTAAGTTTAGCGGCTTTAGCCGAACCTGCTATAATAGATCAGGACGGAGGCGCAATGCTATGGCACTACAAGTCATTGAGGGCACCTGGGAAGAGATCGAGCGGCGCAAAGCCGAGTTGATCGGGCGACATCTGCGAGTGACGATTGTTCCGGAAAAGGGTCCTAGAAGGCAACAGCTTCCTAGTAAACCGGTGAGTGCCTCCAAGTCGCCATCCAAGAAGCTGGTCGGAATGGGGGCCTTCAAGGGCAAGACAGGCGAATATGAAGCGTTCGCAAGGGAAAAGCGTGTTCAGCCTGAGAGTCGCCTCACCGCGAATGGAGCTTTCAAGGACGCGCTCCCGAGTGTCGACGTTTACCTGGCGGAAAAGCATGACATAGGCGGTGAGGCGTAGAGCTCTTGGCACCCTTCCGCTGACCATCGCCCCAATCGTCTTCATCCGATAGCCCCGCCGCCGTCTCGCTCAGCCTACTCGCCCCAATCCCCGCAGTACAGCACCTCTTCCTCAAGCGTCACACCGTGAATCTCGCTTACCGTGGCCTTGACCAGTTCTGCGAGAGCGCGGAGGTCGGCGGCTGTCGCTTCCTTGGTGGCGTTGACGAGGAAGTTCGCGTGCTTCTCCGAGACCTGCGCCCCGCCGACGCGGGTG
>FSUH01000067.1_pt1 | contig 9351 bp, 10 predicted proteins | sample 1637361 | NCBI WGS metagenome assembly FSUH01 (sample SAMEA3914816, study PRJEB12502) | metagenome | biome: forest; material: soil | place: USA | collected 2011-09-16 | depth 0.3 m | reverse complement strand
TGGTCGTGGAGCGACTTGATTCTGAGCAGCGATCCGACGCGCAGAAGCAACTCGGTGCGATGGAACGGCTTGCCGAGAACGTCCTCGGCACCGGCTTGAAGGCCCTTGCTTCGGTCGGCGGATGCGGCGTGGTCGGCGAGCAGGATGATCGGGACGCGCTCGGTGAGGCGATTCGACTTCAACTGCCGGCAGACCGTGTAGCCGTCCATGCTTGGGAGCGTCGTGTCGAGCAAGATGAGGTCTACGGGTTGGTTGCGCGCAATGCGGAGCGTCTCTTCTGCCGACGACGCGAAGATGATTTCGTAGCGGTTCTGCGAGGATAGGATCGCCTCGAGGAGCGCTCGGTTCATCGCTTCGTCGTCGACGACGAGCAGGCGATGCATCGTAAGCCTATTCTCAGTCGCCAATATGGGTTGATGCGTGTTCATTGTCAACATCTCGATTAAGTAGCCTGTTCGACCGGTAGGTCTGGTTTCAAAAATCTGAGGGTGAGAACGCGCCTATTTTGTGGAGGACGGCGTTGTGATTGCGCTTCTCGCCAGGGCTTGTTGCCTTTATGGTCAACCCTCAAGGGAATTATGGAGATGCGGTGGGTGTTGCTTACCCGTGTGGCAGGTAATATTGCCTAGAATGCCCGAAAACAGGTAATTGTAGCGGGTTTTGGTTTTTGAGAATTGTTGCACCGTTTTGCAATTCTCATTGTCTATAAGCACTAGCTAGTGCACTGAATGGGAATAATGTGTTGCAACTAGCGGGCGTTTTGTGCCAAACTATGGCCGATTGTCGCGTCGAGGAAGATTAGCGCGTAGCCGTTCAATCCTATGATGCCATTGACAAAATCTTTTAGCATGATGTATACTCGCAGTATTAACTGGGTCGATGAGGCACTCCAATGTTGGAGTTGCGCTGAAGTTCCATCGAACCCAGAAACAGAATTCTCACCGGCTCGTTCGAAAGCCCGACACTGACGTCACCTTTATGGGATTCAGGGTCGAGGCTTTTTGTGTTTCCGCTCCGATATGCGGAAAGCGCGGGTCTTGGATGAGAAGCGCTGGCTACCAGTCCACTCATGGGCTAGGGAAGTCAGCAAACATAACGAGGAGGATCGCTTACAGTGCTTAGTACAACAAACCGACGTCTCACCAGCATTTCGATGCTGTGCGGCGCATCCCTTACCCTGGTCGGCGCGCTTGCGACGACGACCGCCTACGCGGATCCCGCTCCTGCGGCTCCGGCTGCTGCTCCTGCTGCGCCGAAAATGGTCATCAGCGGCCTGATCGACGGCTACTACGCGTTCAACACGACCGCGAACAAGCTTAGCACGACCAGCGGTGGTGCGTACGTCGTCAAGAACGCGACGCCGACCATCGCCCTTGCCGAACTCAACATTTCCCAGGCTCCGCCGACCGTCGGCGGTTTCGGCTACAAGGCCACGTTGACCGTCGGCGACACCGCCGACATCAACCACGCTTCGTACCTTTCGCCGGTCACCACCCGCGAAGGCCGATACAAGAACATCCAGCAGCTTTACGGCACCTACCTTTCGGCTTCCGGTTACGGCGTCGACTTCGGTAAGTTCTACACCCCGTTCGGCTACGAAGTTACCGAGTCCAACGCTAACTTCAACTATAGCCGCTCGACGGTCTACAACATCCTGCCGTTCTACCACACCGGTGCCCGCTTCTACACCCCGAGCATGAAGGGCTTCGTATTGACGGGTTACATCGTCAACGCGTTCTACAACTCGGCCAACGAAGGCGTCAGCGCCAACGAGAAGACGCCGAAGTTCATCGGCCAGGTTCTCTTCACCGACCCGAACGGCAAGTACACCTTCATCGAGAACATCGGTGGCGGTACCGACAATCCGTCCGGTGCGCTGAAGGTCAAGAGCTTCCTCAGCGACACCGACTTCACGTACACCATCAGCCCGTCGGATACGGTTGGCTTGAACTACGACTACCTGAAGACCGAGCCGGCTGGCAGCGCAAAGACGACGACTAATGGCTGGGCTGTCTACTACAAGAAGCAGTTAAACCCGAAGGATGCCGTCGCGCTTCGCTACTCGGGCGTCCAGGCTAAGACCGATGCGTTTGGTCAGACCCCTGGTTTCACTGTCAAGCCGTTCGACGTCACCGCGACGTACGAAATGAAGACCGCTTCGAACTTCCTGTCGCGCCTCGAGTACCGCTCCGACGGTTCCAACGTGGCTGCTTTTGCTGACAACAGTGGCAACTTCACCAAGAAGAGCCAGAGCACTCTGATCGCTTCGGAAGTGTTCACGTTCTAGTCTGCCGGGGCAGGCTTCGGCCTGCCCCTTCCTTTTCGGCCCTGCTGGCCAGCGCCCCGCGACGCAAAATCGCGCAGTTCGGCTTCCGCTAAAGCGCGAAGTCCGATTACAAGCTTTTCTACGAACTCGTAGTCGCCAGAGTTGTCGACATTGCGCGAAAGTCGAACATGACGCAAAGAAGCGCGTTGCTTTCGGCCGTGACGCACAAAGCGTTTAGCGCATCGCTCACACCGTACGCGTACAATCTGATCTCGTGCGCGCACACTGCTCCGACCGCCGGAAATTCGTTATTGATCCGGCAGTCCTGTTAGGGGCGAAGCTAGACTAGGAGGATGACAACGATGGTTAAGATAGAAGCGATTATCCGACCGCAGCGGCTCGATTTAGTCAAGGCCGCCCTCGACGAGGCCGGTGTCCATGGTATGACTGTGCTCGAAGTTCGCGGCGCAGGCAAGCAAAAGGGTTACACCCAGCACTACCGCGGCGCCGAGTACACCGTCAACCTTTTGCCGAAGGTCAAGATCGAGATCGTTGTCACTGACAGCGAAGTCGACAAGGTCGTGGCGGCAATCATCAGCCAGGCCAAGACTGGCGAAACGGGCGACGGTAAGATCTTCATCTCGCCGATTACCGACGTGATCCGCATCCGCACCGAAGAGCGACAAGAAGCCGCCGTCTAACGCCGCTCCTTGTGAGCGATTCGCAGCAACTTCGATGGCAATGCCATCGGCGTTGCGAACGTCGGCATTATCGCGCATTATCCTACATGCGCGCACTCTATCTATAATTCGACCCCGGCGCGCCTTGGTGCTTGCCGGGGTCGGGTAGACTTGGTGAAGGTTCATGTCTCTGATTGATCGTTACGAGACTGACGGCTTCTTCGACGAGATGTTTGATGCGTCCACAACTCCCCGGCCGCACTACAGCAATTTATTCCAACGCCTTAGCGAGATGGGATTGGAAGATTACAGAAGCCGCGTCCAACTCGCTGACTTAACACTGATCGGACAAGGCATCACGTTTAACGTGTATGGCGACAAGCGCGGTACAGAAAAGCCGTGGCCTTTCGATCTGGTGCCCCGCATTGTGCCGTCGGATGAATGGGATATCGTCGAGCGCGGCCTCAAGCAGCGTCTCACCGCCCTTAACCTCTTTCTCCATGATGTTTACCACGAGCAGCGCATCCTGAAGGACCGCGTGATCCCGCGCGACCTCGTGATAGGCGCCGCCCATTTTCGCCCCGAATTCGTCGGGGCCGATCCTCCAGGCGGTCTGTACGTCCACATTTGCGGCAGCGACCTCATCCGCGACCACGATGGGCAGTATTACGTTCTTGAGGACAACCTGCGTTGTCCATCCGGGGTCTCGTACGTTCTCGAAAACCGCACGATTTTGACTCGCATTCTGCCGAAGCTGTTTAAGGACCTATCCGTGCGGCCCGTGGACCATTACACGCGGCAACTGATACGCAACCTTCGCCAACTCGCGCCGAATGGCGTCGATGGGGAGCCGAATGTCGTATTGCTGACGCCGGGCGTCTACAACAGCGCGTATTTTGAGCACGCATTCCTCGCGCAGCAATTAGGCATCGAACTCGTCGAAGGGCGCGATCTGTTTGTCGATGACAATATCGTCTATATGAAGACGACCAAAGGGCCCGAGCGCGTGCACGTGATCTATCGTCGTGTCGACGACGACTTCCTTGACCCGCTCGTGTTCCGTCCGGATTCCCGTCTGGGCGTACCGGGCTTGATCAACTCGTACCGCGCGGGCAATGTCGCTCTTGCCAACTCCATTGGCACGGGGGTCGCCGATGACAAGGCGGTCTACGCGTACGTTCCCGATATGATTAAGTACTACCTTGGCGAGGAGACGATCCTACCGAATGTCCAGACGTTCCTCGCGTGGCGGTCGAGCGACCTTAGCTACATTTTGGCTAACCTCGATAAGCTAGTCGTAAAGGCGACGAACGAGTCTGGTGGCTATGGAATGCTGATGGGCCCACAGGCGACCAAGGAAGAGCGTGAGATATTCGGCCAAAAGATTCGGGAGAACCCCCGCAACTACATCGCCCAACCGCTCATTTCGCTGTCGCGCGCGCCGGCGTTTATCGACGATCACTTCGAGGGACGCCATGTCGACATGCGCCCGTACTTGCTGTGCGGACTGGACGGCATCACGTTAATACCTGGCGCATTGACCCGCGTCGCGCTTAAGAAGGGCTCGTATGTTGTCAATTCGTCGCAGGGCGGCGGCAGCAAAGACACCTGGGTGCTGGCTCCGGATGGCGCGAGCCCGTCTTCGGTTGCACAGCAGGAGAATCACTACGGGGGCCTCCTTCGCCAGTCGCTAGCGCAGTGGCAGCATCCTCTCGATCCGCTGAGACCCGCTGACGACGATGGCCAGGAAGGAGCACAGCAGCAGTAATGCTTAGCCGAGACGCAGATACATGCTACTGGATCGGTCGCTATGTCGAGCGAGCCGAGGCGACCGCTCGAATGGTCGATGTCCACTATCACGCCGCTCTTGAGGCGTTCCTGCCGTATACCGTAGCGCCAGGTATGGAAGGCGATGAGACAAATACTCTCGGATGGCAGCCAATTCTGGCGATCTCTGGGAACGCCGCCGATTTTGCGAAGCGATACGGCAAAGAGAACGATCGCGACGTGCTTCAATTCTTCGCCTTCGATTTCGACAACCCGGACTCGATTGCGAGCGTATGGACCGCCGCGCGCGAAAACGCGCGCTCGATCCGAGAGCTTATCGCATCGGAGATGTGGGAAGAGATCAACAAGTTCTACCTTGAGCTTCTCGATTGGGATGTCGACACCGTCATGGCGACATCGCCTCATATCTTCTTCCACCGGGTCAAGAATGCCAGCCACCTGTTCCAAGGCATCTTGAACCGGACCATGATGATGGGGGAATCGCGCGACTGGCTCGACACGGGGCGCTTCCTTGAGCGCGCATGTCAAACGGCTCGGGTGGTCGATGTCAAATATCACGACCTTTTGCCCGGGACGCTCTATAACGAAGTTTATCCCGACGAAGGCATGGACATGGCGGGTATCCGCGACCCTTATGGGGTAGGGGGACCGCTCGACACGCATGGCTGGACGGCGGTGCTGAAGTCGGTTAGCGCCTTTGAGATGTTCTGCAAAACGCATCGCGACGGTATCAATCCGACGAATGTAGTCGATTTCCTGATTCTCAATCCGCAGTTCCCGGCATCGGTTCGGCACGGCATCGGTCGCGTTGAAGGATGCTTGCGGAGGATAGCCGGATCGTCGCCGACGGCGCCTGCGAGCGAACCTGAGCGGCTCATCGGTCGATTGCGCGCCGACCTGTCGTATACGAGCCCGCGTGAGATCATCGATCAGGGGCTGCACAGCTTCCTGGGCCGTGTGCTCGTCCAGTGCAACACCATAGGCGAAGCCATTGCGCGTACGTACCTTTCCTAGTCCAGGCGGAGCCGCCAGCGTTCGACGAAGGTCGGCAGACGCGCTTGGCGGCAAGGACCCAAGACACACTTATGCGACTGAAGATCCAACACGTTACACGATACACGTATCCGGGGCAGGTTTTCGATAACCATAACGAACTGCGCCTGATGCCGTTGACCGACGAGCGTCAGACATGCACCGACTTTTGGCTAGCGACGTCGCCACTAGCGCACGTATTTAGTTACAACCTGCCTACCGGGCGAGTACACCACTTCAATGTGAGGGCACCGCACAAGTATCTCGCCGTAACGGCGACCGCTCACGTCGTCACGGAGCCGTTTGATCCGTTCGCGGAACTCCCGATGGGTGTCGACGACTCGTCGTATTACGACAGCGACGAGATACGCGAAGACTATGCCGAGTATCTCACCCCGACGGAGCGCGTCCCATTCGGACTGCCGATTTCGGACATCAAGCATGTCGCCGAGGCCGGGGCCGAGGGACCGGACACGTCGAACTTTGTGATATCGCTCAACCGCGTCCTCCATCGCATCCTCCACTACAACACGGAAGCTACAGACGTTGATACGCCGCTTGAGGAAGTGTTGAAGACACGTGAAGGGGTTTGCCAGGACTACGCGCACCTCATGCTTGCGGTCTGCCGTTCGAAGCGGATCCCGGCGAGGTATGTGAGCGGGTACCTTTTTACGCAGGGCAGCGGTCGCCAAGGCGCCGACTCGCTTGCGGAGAAGGCAGAAGCCGAGTTGAAGCAACTTGGGCTGATATCTGCGCCGCTCGTGGTCGATCAGACGTCTACGCCGCAGCTGATCGATGGCGGTGCGATGCACGCTTGGATCGAATGCCTATTGCCGGACGGTAAGTGGCACGGGTTCGACCCGACGAACTGCCTGCTGACAAACGAGCTGTATGTTCGGGTTCATACCGGTCGCGACTATGGTGATGTGCCGCCGATGCGAGGTGTTTACGCAGGGCCGCGCGCGACCAAGCTGGAAGTCGCGGTAACGGTTACTCAGGAAGGGTAACCGACCGTTCGTTTTTTGTGATTAATCTCGGCTCGGGTTCATTTGAGCCCGGGCTGTTTTGCATGTTGGGCATATATAAATTCGGCAATGTGGTGGTCGCACAATCTAGGGTTCGGACGCTAGGTCGAGTGGCGCGGGCTGGGATGGGGCGCGCGTGACGATGATGAGCGCGATATCGTCGTGCTGCGGACCGCTCGCGAAATTCGATAACTCACGGTCGAACATCATGGCGGCATCGCTATCGACACCGAATCGTAATGTGCGGTGCAAGAGATTGGCCGCGCCATTTCCATCCAAAAAGTCGCCGCCCTCGTTGCGGGATTCGGTGACACAATCGGTAACGAATAGCAGCAATCACGGGGCTTGATCGAGGTGATCCTCGTGGCATATCGCTGGTCCGGCAGTACGCCAAGCATGAGGTCGGTTCCAGGCAAGCAGGCGCTGGTTGCGATGGGCGAGCCTGAGACGGGGAGTTCGTGACCGTCATTCGCGTATGTGAATCTGCCTGTCCGGGAATCGAGCTCGCCGATGAGGGCGGTTGCGGTCGATTTTACGCGCAGGTCTGCGAGTAGCAAGTCGTTGGTGTGTGCCAGGGCCTCAGCCAGCGACATGCCGATGGCCAGATAGGCGCGAACGCTGTAGCGTAGCAACGCGATGAACGCCGCCACCTCCCCTTGCCGGCGACATCCCCGATTACGATGGCGTATGAGACGCCATCGGCTAGCGGGATCACATCGTAGAAGTCCCCGCCAACCTCTTCCTCGGCTCGAGCAGGGCGGTAAAGCGACGCCACCAGGCAGCCTAGAATCTCGGGGGAGGGATTCGGGCAGCATCATCGCCTGAAGCGCGTGCACGACTCCTGACTTCTGCTCGGATCGCTTTGCTATCCGATTTGACTAGTCGGCTAGATAGATGATCGCACTTCCGCAACCGATGAAGAGACCATTCGAGTAATGGGTGTGCCGAGTGTCAAGAGGCTGCCGTGCTTGATCGCCAAGTGAAGTTCGGGCACGATAATGTCGCCCGCGATGGCGCAAAGCAAGGGGACGAGCACGGCAGGTCCGGCTCCTCCCCTGGTTGCCGCTATGGCGACGGCGAGCAGGGACGCGAGGCCCCATGGGAACTGGACAGCTACAGGTGTGCGGTCAGCTATGTATGCGAGAGAGCAAACGAGCGCGGTGAGCAGCAGCGCATAGGCGTAGCTTGCGTACCGCGTTCTGAAATTAGGCTACGCTTGCATCTCATTTGATCGCACGTATCATTTCTCCCTGCGCCACCCGTTGGCGACGTTCACATCAGGTTACGGTTTCGAATGGTAGTGAGTTCCAGTCTCGGGGCTCGAGATCGAGCGATTGGCGATAGAGCGCCGAGCTTGATGGGGCCGTGGGCGCTTACCGTTTCCAAAAGGCATGCGCGGTTACCCAACGTGAAGATGCCGGGCTATATTGGGACGGATACTTGCACGACTGACGACTTCATAGCACTTTCTATTGTGAACAGGCTGTACACGACCGTTAGCTCTTAACACGCAATTTTTTATCGAATTTTACGCTGCCGTCCGTATTTGCCGTTCGTTCTATGGTTTTCACTGCCAACATCGGCGGCGTTTGGCGTCCACAAAATGGAAAACGGTTCGACACAAAACATGAACGTTCTCAGCCTATGGACGACCGAAAGCGAACTACGCGCCCGTGTTGAAAATGCCCCTACGAATGCGGAAGCCAGGCGGGATCTTGCCTGGTGCCTGGTGCTCCTCGCGATGTATAAGGCAGGGGTGGAACAGTCGGAGCAGGAGCAGGCAGAAAGCGGGATCGCCGCTGGATCCGCAGCAGAGTCGCCGGAGATAGATCGAACGTCGAGCGATCTCTTCCGTGAACACTTGTGGCACCTTCAGGTCCTGAGGATGTTGCCGAGCCGCAAGGATGTCTTGCGGACGGACGTCGTCGACATCACGAAGATGCTTGGTCTTCCGCCGGTGAGCGCGGAAATCAAGACGAAATACGACTCAGCGTTTCGGCGCTTGGTATCGGATATTCAGTCAGCGGATAGTGACATGGCTGTTGATCTGTCGTAGCGTTCTCGCTACGTAGCAAACGCAAAAAAGGGCGGATCGGTACTCGACCGATCCGCCCCGATTTTTTGTCGATTAGTCAACGTGCATCTGTTGTGCGAGGAACCACTTGCGCATGGTCTTAAGGGCATGTCGCAGAAGCGATCGCGCGGTGGCGCTCTGAATGCCGAGGCGCTGGGCGATCTCGTCGAACGAGCAGTCGTGGTAATAGCGCCAAAGAACCACGCTTTGTTGTCGTTCCGAGAGCTGGTTGAGGGCCGTCGGTATGACTTCACGAATCGAATCGAGTGCCATAGCGTAATCCCAATCGCGCGTCGGATCCGTTCGCAGGTCGCGATGCACTTCGTCAAGGCCGGCTTCGAAGGGAAGCTCTTTGGCGGGCGATCGGCGATAGGAGCGGACGAATGTGTAAACCGAGGCGCTGAGTTGGCGGACGAGATAGGGGCGAAGTGGAACGCCGCGCTTGGGGTCGAATGCGTCCAGGAGGGCGCAGAAGCGGCAGTAGAT
>FSUH01000184.1_pt1 | contig 9443 bp, 6 predicted proteins | sample 1637361 | NCBI WGS metagenome assembly FSUH01 (sample SAMEA3914816, study PRJEB12502) | metagenome | biome: forest; material: soil | place: USA | collected 2011-09-16 | depth 0.3 m | reverse complement strand
GAGTACGGCGAGGATCATCTCGGTCAACTATCCAGTGCCGACGATTTCGTCGCTGTCCCCGGCGACGGTTCCGATCAACTCGGCAGGGTTCACACTAACGGTCTCAGGCATAGGCTTCGGGGCCACGTCGCTGATCAAGATCAGCGGAGTCGCCGTCGCGACGACTTATGTCGCGTCGAACGGCACGCTGACGACTCCGATTGCGGCGACGAGCCTGACTTCGGCGAAGAACCTGCCGGTGACCGTATACAACCCGGCTCCGGGCGGCGGTACCAGCGCGGTGACCAGCCTCGCGATCCAAAACCCCGCGCCTGTGATCACGGCGATCAGCCCGGCGTCGGTCACGCATGGGACGGTGGCGTTCAAGCTGACCGTTACCGGGACGAGTTTCATTCAGGGCTCTCAGGTATACGCGAACGGCACGTCGGTGACGACCGCGTTCTCGGCGGGCGTGCTCACGGCGACGATCCCGGCTACCGCGATCGCTTCGGCGGGCACGGTGAACATCACGGTCACGACTCCGGCACCGGGAGGCGGGACGAGCACGGCGGCGGTATTGACGGTAAACTGAGCACTCGCGAACCTACCGGCCTTGGCCCCATGTTATATAACAATGGCATGGGGCCTTGTCTTGTGTGCATGTACCAATATTTTTTAATATGTATACCAATTTCTAACCAATAGGAATCTTGGAATTCGTGCAACGCGGATTTTTTGGGGTATGATGGAATCGTTGTGATCCCTTTTCGCGGTAAGCGCCACGTCGCTTTTCGGGTTTGTCTCGCGCATAGTCGCGCGCTATCCTTGGGGATGGGACCAGGTCGTCCGCCCCCTTCTCGGCTTCGGTTGTATTCACGGCCTTCGCTGGCCGTTTGTAAATCGTTAACCCCAATTCACCTAAACGGGAGTATTCTCATGTCCAATCCTTCGTCAAAGCCCACTATCTGGCTCGTTACCGGCAGCCAGCATCTTTATGGTCCCGAGACCCTCGAAGAGGTCGCGGTACATTCGCAGGAGATTGCGGCGAGCCTCGACGCGCTCTCGGAAATGCCGGTAAATGTGGTGTTCAAGCCTGTTCTAACCGGTCCAGATGAAATTCTCAAGCTAGTTTTGGACGCTAACTCGACAAATAACTGTGTCGGCATCATCGCGTGGATGCACACGTTTTCGCCCGCCAAGATGTGGATCGCAGGCCTGACGGTGCTGCAAAAGCCGCTCCTTCACCTGCACACGCAATTCAACCGCGACATCCCTTGGTCCACAATCGACATGGACTTTATGAACACGAACCAGTCGGCGCACGGCGACCGCGAGTTCGGGTTTATCTGCGCCCGATTGGGCGTCAAGCGCAAGGTCATCGCCGGTCACTGGCAGGCGAAGGATGTCACCAAGGACATCGCCAAGTGGGCCGGAGTAGCCCTCGGCGAGGCCGAGAGCCGCCGCCTGAAGATCGCGCGGTTCGGCGACAATATGCGCCAGGTCGCGGTCACCGAGGGCGACAAAGTCGAGGCGCAGGTGCGCTTCGGATGGGCGACCAATGGCTACGGCGTCGGCGATTTGGTCCAAATCGCGAACGGCTTCTCGGATGCCGAGGTCGAGGCCCTCGTAAACCAATACGCTGACCTCTACGACTTCGCGCCCGGTCTTATCGCGCCTGGCCCCGGTCGCGAGTCGGTCAAGGTGCAGGCCCGAATCGAACTCGGGATACGGGCGTTCCTGACCGAAGGCGGATTTGGAGCGTTCACGACCACGTTCGAGGACCTTCACGGTCTCGCGCAGCTTCCCGGCCTCGCGGTCCAGCGTTTGATGGGCGACGGCTACGGCTTCGCCGGCGAAGGCGACTGGAAGACGGCGGGCCTGGTCCGCATCATGAAGGTGATGGCGGGCAACGCTAAAACGTCGTTCATGGAAGACTACACATACCACCTCGAAGAGGGCAACGAACTCGTTCTCGGTTCCCACATGCTCGAAATCTGCCCCACCATCGCGGCGAACCGCCCGCGCATCGAAGTCCATCCTCTCGGCATCGGCGGCAAGACCGACCCGGCGCGCTTCGTGTTCGATGGCGCGACCGGCCCCGCAATCAACGCATCGATCGTCGACATGGGCAATCGGTTCCGTTTGATCATCAACAAGGTGGAAGCGGTCTCGTCGCCGAATGCTATGCCGAAGCTGCCCGTCGCGCGCGTCCTCTGGAAGTGCGAACCGTCGCTACGCGTCGCCGCCGAGGCGTGGATCCGCGCAGGCGGTGCGCACCATACGGGCTTCTCGCTCAAGGTGACCGCTGAGGATATGAACGATTGGGCGGAGATGGTCGGCATCGAGAGCGTGATTATCGACAACGATACGAAGATGATCCCGTTCACGAACGAGCTGCGTCAAAGCGCGGCGGCGTGGAAGTAGGGGTGGAATGCCTCACCCCAACCCTCTCCAAGGATATGGTGAGGGAGCCCGAGAATTTGCCACATCTTGTTCCCCTCTCCATATCCTTGGAGAGGGGCTAGGGGTGAGGATAGGTTGAACATATGAAGGCTTTTCCGCTAACTGGGATACGTAAGATGGCATTGGCCGACATGCCGATGCCGACTTTGAAGAACGACACTGACGTGCTGATCAAGGTGTCGAGGGTCGGCGTTTGCGGGTCTGATATCCACTACTACGCCGACGGCGGCATCGGCAGCCAGATCGTCCAGCCGCCCTGGACGGTCGGGCACGAAGGCGCGGGCATCATCGCGGCGGTCGGGTCTGCCGTGACGGCAGTCAAGGTGGGAGATCGGGTCGCGTTCGATCCGGCGATGCCGTGTTGGAAATGCGAGCAGTGCCTCGCTGGCAGGCCGCACACGTGCCTACACCTACTCTTCTTCGGCTGCCCTGGGCAGGTCGAAGGGTGCTTGGCGGAATATGTGGTGCTGCCCGAGCGGAGTTGCCTGCATGTGCCGGACGGCATGACGCTCGATGAAGCGGCAATGATGGAGCCGACATCGATCTCGGTTTATGGGGCGTCGCTGTACAAGGGCCTCGCTGGCGCGCGCGTCGGCTGCCTCGGCGCCGGGCCAATCGGCCTTTGCCTCTTGCAGGCGGTAGTCGCCGAAGGCGCTGAGCGCGTGTACGTGACCGACAAGATCGATGCGCGACTCGCGGTTGCGGCGCGGGTGGGGGCGTACTGGACCGGCAACCCGGATGCCGGCGATGTGGTGCCGAAGATCGTCGCCGACAACGCCGGCGGGTTGGACGTGGTCTTCGAATGCACGGGCAAGCCCGATGCTCTCGACGACGCGGTCAAGCTGCTCAAGCCTGGTGGCGAGCTATTGATCATTGGTATCCCCGCGACGAATCGCATCTCAATGGACATCAACCTGTTGCGCCGCAACGAGATCCGCATTCAGAACGTGCGGCGGCAGAACCGCTGCATGGGAAAGTCGCTTAAGCTCATCGCGAGCGGCGCGGTCGATGCGAAAACGATGATCACGCACCGTTTCGAATTCAAGGACACGGACAAAGCGTTCGATTTGGTTGCCAACTATCGCGACGGCGTCGTGAAGGCGATGGTCTGTTTGGATTAGGACCTCACCCCCTGGCCAGAGGCTCTTTCTCCCTCTCCATATCCTTGGAGAGGGCCGGGGTGAGGCAACGTTAACGAGGAGGCACTACGAATGTCATCTTATGCGATTGGTCTGGATTACGGCACGAACTCTGTGCGCGGGCTTTTGGTCGACCTTGGCGACGGCGCCGAGTTGTCGAGCAGCGTGTTCGAATACCCGAGCGGCAACGCGGGGATTTTGACCGACTCGCGCGACCCGAATGTCGCGCGGCAGCAGCCGCAGGACTACATCGACGGCGCGTTGTCGGTGATCCGCGGCGTTCTCGCGCAAGCCACGGCGAGTTTCGACGCGTCGAATGTCGTCGGGATCGGTGTCGATACCACAGGCTCGACGCCGTTGCCAGTCGATGCGAAAGGCACGCCATTGGCGCTGCTGCCGGAGTTTGTCGGCAATCTCGACGCTATGGCGGTGCTCTGGAAGGACCACACCGGCCACGCCGAAGCCATCGAGATCACGGCGCTCGCATCGAAGATGCGGCCCGAGTATCTCGCCAAGTGCGGCGGGATCTACAGCTCCGAGTGGTATTGGGCCAAGATTTTGCGCAACCTGCGCGCTCATCCGGATGTGTTCGCGAAGGCGTACACGTGGGTCGAACACGCCGACTGGCTGCCCGCCGTCCTTTGCGGCACCACGAAGCCCGATCAGGTGAAGCGCGGCATCTGCGCGGCGGGGCATAAGGGCCTGTTCCACGATTCGTGGGGCGGCTACCCCGATGCCGAGTTCCTCGCGGCGCTCGATCCGCAACTGGTGCGGGTTCGGGAAACGCTGCCTAATAAGGCGTACCATATCGGCGAAGCCGCCGGCACCCTCTCGGCGGAGTGGGCGGGCCTCACGGGCCTTCCGGCTGGTATCCCGGTTTCGGTGGGAGCGTTCGATGCGCACCTCGGCGGTGTCGGCGCAGGTATCACGCCTGGCGCGTTGGTGAAGATCATCGGCACATCGACCTGCGACCTGATGGTTGCGCCGCTCGATAAGCCGTTGCCGGATATCCCCGGCCTCTGCGGAATCGTTCCCGAGTCGATCCTTCCCGGCTACTACGGCCTCGAAGCCGGACAGTCGGCGGTTGGCGACATCTTCAACTGGTACGTGAAGTCGTTAAAGCCCGCCAACATGAGCCACGAGCAGCTCACGGTCGAAGCCGAAAAGCTCGCGCCGGGTGAGAGCGGCCTGCTGGCCCTCGACTGGCACAACGGCAACCGCACGGTGCTCGTCGACCAGCGCCTGACAGGTGGGGTAATCGGGTTGACGTTGCATACGACACCTGCCGAGCTTTATCGCGCTTGGATCGAGGCGACGGCCTACGGCGCGCGTGTCATCATGGAGCGGCTCGAAGAGAGCGGCCAGACCGTAGAGCGCATTATCAACTGCGGCGGGATCGCCGCCAAGAACCCGATGGTGATGCAGATCTACGCCGATGTGATGGGCAAGCCGATCCATATCTCGGCCAGCGCGCAAACCTGCGCCCTCGGCGCGGCGATCGCCGGCGCGGTGACGGCAGGAGCGTTCGGCTCGTTTGCCGAGGCGACCGAGAAGATCACGCACTTGCAGCCGCACGTTTTCACGCCGATCTCCGCCAATCAGGCGATTTACAATCGCCTCTATTCCGAGTATCACAAGATCCACGACGCGTTCGGCGTGGCCGGTGGGGCGGTGGACCTATATGGTGTCATGAAGTCGCTCCTCGGAATCCGTGACGAGGTGCGGTTGTAGGACCTCACCCCGCAGCCCCTCTCCTTGGATATGGAGACGGGAGACCTCACCCCCAACCCCACTCCTTGGAAAGGAGAGGGGAGTAAGATGTTGAAAATATGAACGAACTCAAAGAAGCGGTTTGGAAAGCGAACCTCGACCTCGTGAAGGCGGGCCTCGTGGTACTCACTTGGGGCAACGCTAGCGCGGTCGACCGCGAGCGCGGGATCGTGGCGATCAAGCCGAGCGGGGTGGCGTACGATACGCTGACCCCCGAAGATATCGTGCTCGTGTCGCTTGAAACCGGCGCGCCGGTGCCCGGTGAGAAGCTGCGGCCATCGTCGGACACGCCGACGCATGTCTATCTCTACAACAAGTGGCCGTCGATCAGCGGGATCGCGCACACGCACTCTCGTCAAGCGACAAGTTGGGCGCAGGCGTGCCGCGAAATTCCGGCTTACGGGACGACCCATGCAGATACGTTCTACGGCACCGTTCCGCTCGTTCGGCGCTTGAGCGCCGAAGAGATCGACGCTGGCTACGAATTGAACACGGGCGTGGCAATCGTCGAGCATTTCGCCGAGCACAACCTCGACCCCGTGCACGTTCCCGGTGCCCTGTTATCGTTCCACGCGCCGTTCGCCTGGGGCGAATCGGTGGAAAAGGCCGTGGAGCACGCGATCATTCTCGAAGAGGTCGCCGGGCTCGCTCTGCGAACCGAGCAGCTCAAGCCGCACGCCGCGCCGATCCCGCAATCGATGCTCGACAAGCACTTCGAGCGCAAGCACGGCGCGAACGCGTACTACGGCCAGAAGGGCTATTAGTCGTAATAAGCAATGACAGGCCAAATGTTACGGAGCCAGCGAGTGTCATTGTTTCGCTCCAGTTCCAACCTGAAATGGCTCACTATTATCGCATGAGCTGCGCTCGATTTATGAAACCACAGCACTTTGAACCCGCACAGTCCGCGCGGCACATGTAAGTATTGTAGTGCGAAATTGAGCGATTTTCTGCCACTAACTCCAAGTTATCGGCAATGGTCATTCCAAATGATTTGGACGGCGGCAGATTGTGATTGCATACACGCGGTGATTATCGAAACGTAGTATTAGTGTCGATTGTTGACGTAAGTTCAGACGACTCAAATAAATTGGTTCTGGAGCCTGAAGCAAAGCTTGAACATATGGCCAATTCTCTGCGGCGTTATGGCAACCGAAGGAAAGATCGAGTATGTTCGATGAATTGACGTCTCAACTGGAAGATTTTGCCGCAAGCGAAGCTGATAGCATTCTGGCTATAAAAACTACGACAATTGACCAGGTATTTGCACCGTTGAAGAAAATCGGTGGTAAGTGCTCTTCAGTTAAAAAGTCGTACGATATTCTATATGAATGCAGAACTGTGGGAGAATCGCTCTTTGAGTCGATTGCAATGAATCATTCGTTTGAGGCTTTGCTCGCATGCCTTAGGCGATTTCCAACGCCAACCGATTCGAACGAAATCGGGATTATGACGCGGGGTATCGTCGCATATGGCGGTAGGATAGATGCCACGCAGAGTGAGTGGGTTGAGATGGGCACAGGATCGCGAGGTCTCATGTTTCATCTTGACGAGGACACCCTTTTTGATTGTTTCCGACTTTATTTCATTGCGGATGCTCTTGCGCGAGTAGTTAGTTTCAGCCGATGGGTTGGCAAAGGTTCACGTGTTACTTGTTATCTCGATGGTCAAATTGGGTTAGATGCTGGCGAAAGCTTGATTACCGCCATATCAGATTATGAACGGCGCCGGCCCAAGATCGCCATATTTCAAGATACTGGTGTTCCTATTGTTTCAGACATCTATAAAGCGCATGACGAAATTATATTCTTTCGTTTGGCACCTGCCGAATTTCGCGTATTTGCACCCTCTATAAAGTCCAGTCTGCTCTTAAAGTATCTTCCACACCCTATAAGTGCCAAGCAAATCGAAAGTGTCTTACAACTGTACGCGGAACCTCTCGCAGACATTGAGAAATTATCGGTTAATAGCGTAATGCATGTGCTTGTTGCACTGACTATACTAGTTAGTCGGACACTTTTGTGGCCGATTGAAAGCGCGTCAGGTCACATCGAATTTCCGCCTTTAGATTTGCCTGATGACAATAATCACAGGTTGTCTTTTTCATTCGACCTCTATCATAAGGGCTACCTCAGATTCCCCAAAAAGTATTTGGTGGACGCGATTTCAGATACTCCAACTAAGTGGGCAGCAGGATTGTCGGATCGGCGCCAATTGACGGAAGACGCAATCGATAAATTAATTGCGCCGAAGGAATCCCTGCGATCCGTCGACCTAATTACGGGTGCAAATAGCTCATTTATGTACAAAGACAATGATGATGCGGTGTTCATTGATTTCTTAATTTTTCAAGACTATTTTCGTGATTTGATTGAAAATTGTAAAGACTGGTACGGTACTGTACATGGCGACAGATTTACTTTATGGGTAAAGAGTTTGCTCATTAGCAAGTTCAAGCAAATTAATATTCGCTACAAGGTTCCGGTCGTACTGGATCGTGGTGTTTCTGATGCCGATCTCTTGATAGATTTTGGCTCTGAGTTATTGCTAGTTGAATGTAAAGCATTTGCAAAGACTAATGAGCATTTTCTAGGGGATCCAAGGGCAGTAAATGAGCGAAGGAGTCGCATACGCAAAGCGGTTAGGCAAGCCACGCGCAATGCTAATCTCATTCAAAAGGTCATCTCAAAAGAACGAAATAAAGCTACTGAGGTCCGATGGGCTGTCTGCTCGCCGTCGCAAGAATTTTTACTTCCTATGAGTGAATACGGAATGCTCACTCCAAACATACCTACTGTCCTAACTCCCGAGGAGTTAATAGCGTTCTGTGGAACATTTCAAAATGCCACGCAATCGCAACACGAACGTCCGGTTCCTTGCTCGCTGCAATCTCCGGATATCGAGTAGTAATGGAAATTCGTTGGCCTCATCATCCGGCCATTAAATGACGACTGCTCCGCACCTGTGAGCAATCAGACATTCAACAGCAATAATAACTCAAAGTGCACAGAGTGCTGCCGCGAATTTGGACTCTCTGTAGTCCGACTATCTGTCGAGAAAGCGGTCGAGCATGCGATCATCCTCGAAGAGGTCGCCGGGCTCGCTCTGCGAACCGAGCAACTCAAGCCGCACGCCGCTCCGATCCCGCAATCGATGCTCGACAAGCATTTCGAGCGCAAGCACGGCGCGAACGAGTACTACGGCCAGAAGGGCTATTAGTACGACGGCGGAGTCTCACCCCTAGCCCCTCTCCAAGGATATGGAGAGGGGAATGACTTAATTCCACCCTCTCCGCAGTCCGGCGGATTCGCTCTGGTCGCCTTGACAGGGGTTGACGACGGGGGGCATAATAACTCCGGCGTTGGTTGGCGCGGATTGGCAGGGCGGATGCTGCGGGATGCGATAGATTTTGAGAGACGGGTTGCTGGCGCTGAGTCTGCCCTCCAGCGCTTTTTTGATGCCGATGGGCCGGTGACCGTGACCCGCGCGCCGGGGCGGCTGGAAATTATCGGCGGTTTTGCCGGCCTATTCGGAGGGCTCGTCGTCGAGACGACGACGGCTGAGGGGGCACATATCGCGTTGCAAAAGCGCGACGATGGTGCGATTCGAATTTGGGAGCGGAGGACCTGCTCCGAAGGCACGGAGCCATTCGTGTCGACGTTTGCCGCGCTGACCGGAAAGCGATCTAAAGCGCTGGCTCATGTCGCGGAGGACAGCGCGGCGGCGATCATCGCGCGGTGCTACGCGGCGTTGGTCAAGGATGGCCTGCTTCCGAAGCATGTCCAAGGCGCGAACATCGTGGTTGAGTGCCGGGGGCCCGGGAGCGTGGGAGCCGGTGTCGCGATCGCGGTGGCGTCGATATTCGCAATTTCAGAGCGGTACGACCTCGAACTGTGCCCTGACGTTATCGAAACAGTAGCGTCGCGGTGTACGAATACAGATCCGCGCTTGGCAATCACAAGCGAGCCTGGGCTGATTTACACGTCGCGGCGACAGAAAGGCGTGACGCGCACCTGCTCTCCGTTGCCCGTCCGGCTTTTCGGTGTCGAAGCTGGCGTTCGATTGGCCAAAGCCGACGTGCTTGTGTCAAGG
>FSUH01000050.1_pt1 | contig 9882 bp, 8 predicted proteins | sample 1637361 | NCBI WGS metagenome assembly FSUH01 (sample SAMEA3914816, study PRJEB12502) | metagenome | biome: forest; material: soil | place: USA | collected 2011-09-16 | depth 0.3 m | reverse complement strand
GTATCGGACGATTCGTCCTCATCGTCTTCTTCGTCGTCGTAGCCCTGATCGACGGCTTCGGGGAGGATATCCGCCACATAAAGGAACGCATTGCGCTCCAAACCGATATCGACGAACGCCGCATCCATACCAGGAAGGACATTCTCTACTCGCCCCTTATAAACATTGCCGACAACCGGCTCTTCTCTTTCAATACGCAGCTCGACGAGCTGCCTGTCATCAATGACCGCAATACGCGTCTCACGATTAGCCGCGTTTACGAGAATCTCTTTTCCCATAAACTCAATAGACCTCTTTCAAAGGAATAGTTCGGGCGAAAATACGATCGCGCCGAAAATAGCGAAACAGGGGCGCGTGACCGCCCCTGTAAAATGGGAGCGGGTTACCGCTCCTTCAAATCATTCGCGTCTGTGTTGCCAGCGTGGCCGAGCGTGGCCTTATCGGCCTGCAAAGTTCAACCATGCGCTACGCCAACGGTCGAGGACGTTTTCCGTAGCGGGACGGTCGGCGATTGGCGCCGGATCGTTTTCGAGTACGACACGAACCTCGCCCTTGCGGAGATAGCCTTGCGAACGAGCCGCCACTTCGATGCCTTCCGGCTTTGCGAGCGAATCTCGTCGCTGCTGTAGGCGCGTATTCTCGTCGGCCGTCGTGTTCAGTTGCGACTTTAGCACGCCGATCTGCTGGCTCTGTGTGGCACCGAACGCATACGGCTCGATCAGCTTGCCGAGCAAAGCTCCGCATATTACAAATGTGCCAACCAGCGCCGCAGCCATAAAGGCGAATCGAGGCACTAGGCCAAGTATCGGCTTGCGCTTGCGCGCTTTCCGACGCACGGGCGCTTCGACATCCAGATTGTTGTATTCATCGTTCATGAATCTACCCTGGGGCACGACCCGAAAACTCTTGTTTTGAGAGCTTGGGGGCGCTGCCCATTTCGATTAACGCATTGACCGTCCGGCGCAATCAGCACGATTCGCCGAACATTGGCTCTCATGCGGAAAACAACGGCTGACCGATTCGATGTACTTTGAGGAAGTTCGTACTTCCCGGGATGTTGACCGGCACTCCGCCCGTGACGACGACGATGTCACCGTCCTTCGCGGCCCCGATCTTGATTGTGGCTTCGATACAAGCCTGCATCATTTCGTCGGATGTCCCGACTTCTTTCGTGATTACAGGAGTTACCCCCCACACCAAACCTAATCGCGAAAAGGTTCGCTCAGACGTCGTCGGCGCCACGATCGGCACGTTTGGCCGGTAGCGCGAGATCGCGAGAGCGGTCGTGCCCGACGATGTCGCGGCCACGATGGCGGTCGCATTGAGCTCCTGAGCGATGTCGCACGTCGCCAACGCGATCGCGCGGGTCATCGCATCTTGATCGGCGACCTGCGACGCTGAAAGCGTCACCGCAAGGCTATCGTCCGACGAGTGCCTGTAGGCGATCCCCGGCTCCGTGTAGCACGCAATCTGGTTCATCATGCCGACGGCCATGAACGGATAAGCGCCAACGGCGGTTTCGCCGGACAGCATGATCGCATCGGTACCGTCGTAAATCGCGTTTGCTACGTCGCTTACTTCGGCGCGGGTCGGCCTCGGGTTGCGGATCATCGAGTCGAGCATCTGGGTAGCGGTGATAACCGGCTTCCCGACGGCATTCGCCTTCTTGATGATCATTTTTTGAACGACGGGCACTTCGTCGATCGGAATCTCGACGCCAAGGTCGCCTCTAGCGACCATGACTCCGTCGACAACGCTTAAGATATCGTCGATGTTGCGGACGGCTTCGTGCTTCTCGATCTTCGCGATGATCGGAATGCGCGCTCGGGACGCGTTGCAGACACCGCGCAGGACGGCGATATCGGCCGAGTTGCGAATGAACGACGCCGCGATCCAGTCGACCTTCTGCTGAATGCCAAATCGAAGGTCATCGAGATCCTTATCCGTAATCGACGCGATCGGTAGCGAGACACCGGGAGCATTCACTCCCTTATTGCTCGATAGGACGCCGCCGATGATAACCTCGGTGACAAGCGTGTTGCCCTTGCGCGCCTTGACCTTAAGGTCGATTAGGCCGTCGTCGAGTAGCAGATGCGAACCCGCTGGTACCGATTCGACGATCTCAGGGATCGAAACGCTCGCGCGAGTCGCGTCACCTTCGATAAGTTCGGTGGTAAGAATGAACTCCGAACCTGGCTCTAGAATGACGCCGTTACCCTGGATTTTGCCCACCCTGACCTTGGGACCGGAAAGGTCCTGCAAGATCGTGATCGGCTTGCCTATTTCTGCTGAAAGAGCGCGGAGGTTCTTGATGACCTCGCCGTGCTGCTCGTACGATCCGTGAGAAAAGTTAAGTCTGGCAACGTCCATACCGGCCAAAGCCAGTTGACGTAAGCCCTCTGGGCTACTAGTTGCGGGACCGATGGTACATACAATTTTGGTTCGTCGCATGAACGATTTGGGAGCTTCCTGTGGTGATCCGAAAATGAGTCAGAGGAGATTCCGATAAAGAATCGCCTTCATCCGTATGATTCTTCTATTATAGCACTATTGACAGGGGGTTATGAAATGATTTTTCGGCAACTTTTGGGGTCCTCAACGAAACTTTCGCAGAGCATGCATCGTCCAATCGGCGTTCCAAACGCGGAGCCGCTGGCCTGCCCACGCGGTTTTGAAGGATTTTCGCCGGCGTTTCAGGAAACGATTGAGCGTAAACTACCTGGAGGTTACTAAATGTTGTCCATCTCGTCCCTCGGTCGGTCGCCATGGCGTATAGGAGGCAGCGTTGCCGCGGCAGCTCTCGCCTGCATCACCGTCACTACGGTGCATGCTGCAGTCGCGAAGAAGAAAGTCCCGCCTAAGGCGGTGGCTGTACCACCCAACACATCCAAAGGGCAGACGCAGGTCAACGGCGGCAACGGGCAGTTCGGTGTGATCTACACCCTCAAGAACAAGATCAACTTCACCATCTTGTCGGCCAAGTACCAGGTAACCCCCTACCCCTGTTACTCGAAGCTTTACTCGACCGATAAGGACAAGCTTCTGATCTTGCAGATCGCGGTGAAGAACGTATCGACCGACGACAACTTCATTGGCGACTTTGGCGGGATGATCTCCGCGTTTGACGACAAGCAGGGCAAGTACGACGTCGGCTCCGGGGAGATGAACCTCGCGAGCGTTGGCGAGGACTCGCCGCAAACCAATCTCAAGCCTGGCCAAGGCTTGGGCCAAACCGGTCTGAACGACCCGCTATCGGTGGCCATTGTGGTCAACCGCGACGCGCATATCGTCAAGCTGATACTTAACCAGGGACGGGAGGGACGGGACGAGGACGTCGTCCGGTACTACATGTCCGACGCGACGGCAGAGAATGCGGGAGCTGCGGGCGATCCAGCGAACATCATCGCGCCACTCCCCGATTGGGCGCGCGATCCGAACGACAAGACGGGTTCCGTGGTGCCAGAGGTCATGAACGGCGGCAAACCTGGCGCCGGTGTCCTCGCGGTCTCTACGAACTACGGCGCTACACTCGACTCGTTCGCATACGCTCCCGCTGACGCACAGTTTAACGGCAACCCCGCCGACGACGGCAAGCGGTATGCCGTGGCGACGATCACTCTAAAGAACGTGTCTATGGTCGACGCCACGGTTTATGATGCCGTCGACACCAGCAGTACCGTACTTACAGATGCCGATGGAGACCACTACAATATCGTATATACTCGGAAGGCGCACGCCGATGAGGATCCCGCGAGCGACCATGTCATCAAACCTGGAATGACTTATACCATCCGTCACGTGTTCATGGTGCCGAAGCCCGTGCAGGTTAAGACTTACACCTATCTGGCAGCGAGCGGGCACAGCTGGATATTTGACGTTTCCGATATCAAGTAACCTCCCGACGCACGAAAGGGCTCCGCAATTGCGGAGCCCCTTTTCGTGACAGCTAAACTAGGCCTTGACGACGTCCCAGTTCTTGTAGAAGATGAAGTTGACGCTCTTAAGGAAGTAGCGGACAACGCCTACGACGCCGGCGAAGAAGCCGGGGATCAGAGACGGTCGCAGGATGTCGACGAAGAGGCAGTATCGGACCTGCTCGGACTCATTGAACGACTGGTGCATCAGCGTGTCGTCGAAGATGAACAGCTTCTCGTCCTGCCAGTAGTGATCGACATCGCCAACATTGATGTACGCCGATTTGTCATTCATCTGGTTGATATTGTAAAGCACGCGAAGGGTGGCGCGGAACGGGCCGAAGTGCTTTGAGGTCGATTGCTTCTTGTTGAACACGGAGACGCCGATGGTCTTGATGTACTTGAAGTCCTCATAGAAGCCCGGAATATCGACGTCGTTCTCGATGGTGTCGCCGTACCACTTGAAGAAGACCATCGTTCGCGCGCGGTCCTTGGTGGCGGCTTCGAGCTTCGCGACGATATCTTCCTCGGTGCAGATCTCGATCAAGCGGCGAACTTCGACCTGGTAGTCTTCAGGAAGATCGTCGATCTTGTAGATGCCCTTGTTGACGTAAGGTAGCGAGAGCAAGTCGAGGAGGGAGTTAAGCGGCGAAAGCAGCCAAGTAACGCCGCCGTTACCGAAGAAGTAGCGTTTCACGACATCTTGGTCGGCAGGCTTATTACGCGCGACATCGTAAACGCCAGCGGCGACAATGACGGCGGCGACTTTACCGACGAGTTTAGCGACTGTCTTGACAGCCGAAAAGGCTTTCGAACCGAAATTGGATTGATCTTCCATGGCACCCCTATCAGTAGAATTGGTGTTCGCGCCCTGTGGTGACGCGACAAAACGTTAACGGCCTATTTTACCGTCACGAAGCGCCATTATCGTGAAATCGTCGGAAGAATCCGTACCCAGCAAGCAAGATTACCGCGAAGTGTTCGCAAGCAAAGACGGCGCGGCGAGCGTGACCTGGGTCACCTTACCGACCGGCTGGCCGAGGAAAACCGGACCCTGTTCGGCGAAACGAGCGGGATCGCCGCTCGTGCAATACCTGTGGCCCGGGACCCGCTCCGGGGCTGTCAGGCCGCGCGACGATAGAAGAACGGAAGCCGCTCGCGCGGTTTCGCTCGCTGGGTCGATAAACGTCGGCTGCGCGTCCATGGGGAAGAGGTCGCGAGCTTCGTGGGCAATCGCGTTGATCAGGAATGGATAGTGTGTGCAGCCGAGAATGACGCTGTCGCATGTGGCGCGGGAGAGCGGTTCGAGATAAGTTCGGGCGGCGTCGAGCGCGTCGTTCGTCTCCGTTTCTTCCGCCTCGACGAGCGGAACGAAGCGCGGACACGCGTTTTCGGTGACTGGCACCGCAGGCGCGATAGCGCGAACAGTCGCGGTGTAAGCGCCGCTGTTGACAGTCCCCTGGGTCGCCAGCACGCCGATACGGGTGGCACCCTGGTCGATCGCGGCTTGAACGCCGGGGGCGATCACACCGATGATTGGGATTTGCGGATGGCGCTCGCGAGCGGTGGCAAGGGCGACCGCTGACGAGATATTGCATGCCATAACGATCATCTTGACGCCGCTTTCGACGAGGAAGTCGCAAATGCCAAGTGCGAATCCGCGAACTTCGTCGAGCGGTCGACCGCCATATGGGACATGCGCGGAGTCCGCGAAGTAGAGAAGCTCTTCGTTTGGGAGCTGTTTGAGGAACTGCTTGGCGACGCTGAGCCCGCCAACGCCCGAATCGAAAACACCAATCGGAGACGAGTTGCTCACGCTTATCGAACCTCCTTGTCCGAAGCGCTCTCTGCTGGTTTGGCCAGCCGTATCACAGGAAGCGGATCCGTCAGCTCGATCGTGCCGCCAAGCTGGCTGATCTTCTTGCCCTCCACGAGAAACTGCACACTGGCAACATTCGAGAATTGGCCCAATGTGGCCCTGACGCTGTTGATGATCGCCGCTTCAACCTTGTCTCCGCCTTTGAAATTGTCAACGAACGGTTTGGAAAGGTCGACGCTGGCAACACCCGAAGTGTCGTCGATCACGATCTTGCGGAGCTGAGTGCCAGCCGGAATCGGGCTGTCGGCAGCTGCGATCAGCTTGCCGATGGCATCCTTCGCAGGAGCTACAGAATCGATCGGTATATCGACAGTCTCGGGTACCAGCTCGTTCTCGTCGGCATGACGGCGCTCGGCGCGGGTCTTGGCGAGACGGTAAATGGTGACTTGCCCAGTACTGACGTGAGACGTCTGCGTGGCGGTGTTCCCTGGGATGACAGTGACAACGGGGGGCGGTCCGTCGTCGTGCTTGACCTTTTCGCATCCTGTCACCAGCGGCAACGTGGCTAAGAGCGCGAAAACGATCAGAGAAGGTGCGGAGCGAAAGGTTGAAAGCCGACGACTTCGGCGGCTAGATGACGGGTCAGTTTCGGGCGACGCGGTTTGCGACATAATCTTTAACACCGGCTAAAATACTCTTCGCGATAAGATCCTGCGTATCGGACTGCTGAAGCGCCTGTGCGTCAGCGTCACTGTTAATATACCCGCACTCGACAAGCACTGCGGGCTCCGGGCTTCGCCGGAGGACAGAAAAGCCTACGCCGGGGAAGCGAACGTAGTCTGTCCTCGTTCCGTTCTGGGCGATGCCGCAGTTGGCCTCTTTCATCCGCCCGGCAACGTCCGACGCCAGCTCTTTGCAGACGGAGTTGTTGCCGTGGTAGTAGACGGTCGATCCTGAGTTTGCGTTCCTTGAGTTACCGGAATCGCAATGGATGCTCACGAATAGGTCGGCATGATTGTCGACGCCCAGTTGCGAGCGGTCGGGGAGCGGTATGAACGTGTCGTCGGCGCGGGTCATGATAACCTTCGCACCGGCATCGGTGAAGATGTCACGGACCCGTTTGGCGATCTGGAGGGTAATGTTCTTTTCGTAGAGGCCGCTAGCACCCGGAGCGCCGCTATCCTTGCCTCCATGCCCGGCATCGACGATAATAGTAAGATTGGTGATATCTGTAGGGCGTATCACGGGTTGCGTCGGCTGCACGGTCGGGTCTAGCCCACCGACAGGTGCGACTGGAGCGATAGGTGCCGGGGTCCCAACAGATGGGTCGGCGACCGGCGGTTCCGCCGAACCAAGCGGCGCGGTCGGCGGTACAACGGCTGCGGCTACAGCGGGGGTGGCGGCGACTGCTACGGGGTCATTGAGAGTCAGCGTGTATCGCTGCCCGGTCCCGTCGCCGAGAATTTCCGTCGAAACCTTGAAGTCGGCTGGCCGAGTGAGATCGAGCACGACGCGCCCGAACGCTGTTCGCTTGAGCTTAGTGGTGCCCCAGCGGACGCACTTGATGATCGGATTGCTGACCACGAGTTGCGCCGACGGGTTGTCGGCGGGCATCGCGAGCTCCGCCCCCTGCAGATCGACCGCGATGCGCGCAGGCGCATCTAGCTGCTCGACGCGCGGTTCCGCCATCGGAGCCTTGCCAGTCGTCGTTATGACTACTGCGGGTTTGTTGTCGACCGTCGAGACGTACTCGACATTGGTGATGCGGAACGACGATGCGACGGGCTTTGTGGTCTTCGAGGCCACGATTTCGGTTGGAACCGAAGCTGTCTGCACGGGCGCGGGCACCGCAATCGGAGCCACGACCGCAAGGGGTACCTTCACGGCAATCGGTGCCGCAGGAAGCGGCGCAACTGGCGGCTTCGCGGCGACCTGAACCGGCGCGGACGGAGCGGGAACGGGCTTGGCGGCTGCAATGGCAACAGGCTGCGCGAGCACGTCGCCTGTCAACGCGAGCTGAATGCGGTCGGACTTGGTGCCTGCACCGACGTTGAGCTTGGGCAGAGTGCCCATGTCGAGCGCGATCCGCACCGTGTTAAACTCCATCTGCTTGCTTCGGACAGCGTTGACATCGCCAGCGTGCATTGGAATGCTGCTGCTATCGGTGCCGAGAGCGGCTCCGAACAGGTCGACATAGGCACGGTTGGGATCGGAAAGCAGGCCAGTGCGGTAAGCGACGGGATAGGAGGTGGCGATCGACAGCTTGCCGCCGTCCACCTTGACCATCAGGATTTTGGCGCGAAGGGTGAGCGTTCGCGACGAACGGTCCCAATCGATATCGGCGCCAAGCTGCTTGGCGAGCGGCTGAACGGGAACGATGTAGCGGTCGTTTTCGGAAGCGTACGACTGCGTGAACGATCGCCCATCGGCGGTGGTTACGGTCACATTGTGCGCATCGGCCTTCTTGAAGTCCGCCCCAAGGAGGTGGACGACATCGACGGGAGCGTAGACATTGTTGCCGGAGCCTAGATACGGGCTCACCATGAACAGGGCTTCACGGCCATCGACGATGATATGGGCCGTTTGATCGGACGCGAGCGCGAGCCTGCCGGAGGTCGCTAGTGCGACAGTACCGAGCAAAGTGATAGCGAGCAGCCTGGTCGCGCGCAGACAGAGTTTAATCCCGTTGTTTGGGGCCATTCGAAATGCTCCTATGGGCTTGCGGGAAGACAAAGGTGGACGTGCAAACTGCCCGTGTCAGGCTGGGCCTGGACCTTGGTCGACCAAGTCGTGCTAGCACGTCGTCGAACTAGGCTTAATACATTGTAACACAAGTCGGAATCTGTTAGCAAACTCCAATACGTCTCAACAAGATATTTTATACATAATATTATTGGAACATTAAGCCCGAATCTTCTATGGAATTTACCAGGGTGGTCAGGATAACCGCAAATCGAGCGTGCCTTCCGAGTCTCCCGACCCTCCATGAACGCACTTTGATCGTGGTAAACTGTGCTCATAGCAGGCGCTTTCAGCCCCGCGAAAACTCACTTCAGATCGGAACGAGATCCTTTGACACTCGCCGTCCTACTTGCTCCTCCCAATACCGTCGCGTCGGTTTACGCCAATGGCAGAACCGATGAAATCGCCGAGTTTACGACGCTCGCATCTACCGTGATCGATCCGGCAAACTTGGACCAGCATGCCGATTTGATGCGCGAAGTCGAGATCATCTTCAGCACGTGGGGCATGCCACAGCTGACATCGGCACAGCTCGACGACATGCCCAAACTCCGCGCGGTGTTCTACGCCGCTGGATCGGTAGCGAATTTCGCGCGCCCGTTCCTAGAACGAAGCATCGTTGTCATGAGCGGCTGGCGAGCCAACGGAGTTCCCGTCGCCGAGTACACATTGAGCCAGATTCTGCTCGCGTGCAAGGGGCATCATCGCAACCGCCGCGAATACAAGGGCGGCATCGCCTATCGCGACGCATCGCGGGGCCCGGGCATATATGGCGAAACGGTAGCGCTGCTGGGAATGGGTACGATCGGGCACAGCCTTTACGAACTGCTCAAGACGTTCAACCTTAAGGTCGTCGCATTCGACCCGTTCCTGCCCGAATATCGGGCGGCGGAAATGGGCATCGAAAAGGTGTCCCTGGAGGAGGCGTTCAAGAGGGCGTTCGTGGTATCGAACCATCTTGCGAACAAACCCGAAACGGTTGGAATGCTTCACGCTGAGCTGTTCCGCAGCATGCGGCAAGGGGCGACGTTCATCAACACTGGTCGAGGGGCGACAGTCAGCGAACCGGACCTGATCAAAGTCATGACGGACCGACCCGACTTAACTGCCCTGCTCGATGTCACCGATCCCGAGCCGGTACGCCCCGGCAGCCCTTTGTTGACGCTTCCGAACATCGAGATCACAACCCACATCGCGGGTTCGATGGGCGACGAGGTCGTCCGCCTCGCCGACTACTGCATCGCCGACTGTCGCCGCTTCCTTGCCGGCGAACCGATGCACCATTCGGTGTCGTTAGAAATGCTGGCTACGATGGCTTAGTTCGTTTGCTGAGAGATCGTGATGCGGATATGCGCATGTAAAGTAAAATATTAGGCTCTATAGGAATTATAGTGGGTTGAGCACAAT
>FSUH01000086.1_pt1 | contig 10262 bp, 10 predicted proteins | sample 1637361 | NCBI WGS metagenome assembly FSUH01 (sample SAMEA3914816, study PRJEB12502) | metagenome | biome: forest; material: soil | place: USA | collected 2011-09-16 | depth 0.3 m | reverse complement strand
TTTACCGGATGAAGAGACTCATAAGCGCCTTAGGGCGCTTTCGGATAAACAGGTAACGCAGCAAGCTGCGGGGTCTTTACATCCCGATTGAATAAAATGAACACGCATCACATTCAAGTAACGCGTGTTCATCATAACAGTCTTCTACCGATCCGTCAATAGCTTTCGCCGAGATTTTTTCGGGGGCGCTCATAGGGCGGGCTACCGAACCAAGCGGCATAAACACAGCCGAGCGAAGCGAGATCCAAAAATGGCCTCGCGGCCACGGAGCGGTCCTAATCTTCCCTAACCCCTAACCTGCCAACCAATGCACCGCCCGCGTGATGCCAATGATCGACACCGCATCGGTGATACGCCCGTCCATGCACATGGCGTACGCTTCCGTGAGCGGCAAGCGCCATGTCCGCAGCACCTCGTCGCCGTCGGGGCGCGCCTCGCCGTACGTCAGGTCGCGCGCGAGGTAGACCCGCCCGGCCTCGTCGGTAACCGAGTTCGAGAGGTGGAACGGCCCAAGGTCCACCCACTCGCCCGCCGTGATCCCCGTCTCCTCGACCAGCTCCCGCTTGGCGTCGGGCAACGTCTCCCCGGCTTTCACACCGCCGCCTTCGGGGATCTCCCATGAATACGCCTCAAGCGTGTACCGGTACTGGCCCACAAGCACCGTGTCCCCGTTTTCGTCCACCGGAACGACCCCAAGTGCGGTAGTCTGGAACTCGACCACGCCGTAGATACCCGGCTTCTTGTCCGGGCGCAGCACCTGGTCTTCGCGTATGCGAATCCAAGGGTTCCGATAGATCTCGCGGCTGCCAAGCAGCGTCCATTGGTTATCGTCGGGGGCAGGCATGGGATACTCCGAGACTAGATTTTCGACCGGCTGCGCAAATAGCCCAGTACGAAGAGCACGATCGCAATCGGCAGCGCCAGATGGATGAGCGTGCCGACGATCACGAAAAGCGCATGCACGAGCACGCCGAGCAGCCAGATCACAAGAAAGACCGTCGCGAGGACATATAGTATTTGCACAACAACCTCCGTAAAGCCCTGGCCCCCTTATTCCCCACACCATATCCTTGGAGAGGGGCCAGGGTGAGGCTCAGACCGTCATCGAGTAGCTCACTACCCCTGCCTGCGCAGGTTCGGTCGGTCGCAGGACAATTCGAGTGATCGTCTGACTTGCCCCGTCCTTGTGGTCGTTATACCCGTGCGACTCCAAAGCGATCGCGGTTTCGATCAACGGCGTCACGCGGACAGATACGGCTCCTGATTTGATCACCGCGCCGCTGGCGACGCGCTCTACCGGCTGGTTGGTCGCGACCGCGGTTTCGAACGGCAGCGGCTCCGTATACTCGAATGTGTCCGAGACGAACAGCTTGCCGGTGCCCAGGTCGAGATCGATGCTGCGAACCAGCTTCACGAGCTTCGGTTCCGGATAGCACTTTGTGAGATCGACCGTGAACTGCACGGCGTTTTCGCCAAGGATATGCTTTAGCACCGTCGCCTTGGAGGCGGCCCCTGCCGCCTGCTCGACACCATTGACGATCGGCAGCGAGTGGCCGAGGGTGCGGGCAGCCAGGAACTCGTAGCGCGTCGGTCCGAAGAATTCGCGCACGTATTCCGGCGCGCCGATTTCGGTCGCGATCGGCTCGCCGTTGACGTTCAGGATGTAGCTCCCGCAATCGTTATGGTTGTGATGCTCGTCGTTGTTTCCCGCCTTTGCGGCAAGCTCCCAGAGGTTGCCGTGGGCATCGGTACGGCGCGAGGTGATCACCTGCAAGTCGCCGAAATAGTAATCGCGGGACGTTTCAGGGAAGTCGGCGACAAGGTCAGCGGGGAAGTCTTTCAGGAGGTACGACAGGTAAAAAACATCGGTACGTTGCCCTGCGGCATCGAGCCCGCCCTCCTCGAGCAGCCGGTAGTTCTCCATCGCGTCGGCCATAAGCGCCGGCTCTCCGAGCCGCGCGCCGAGATACGCCAGCACGTGCGGATTCTGCCGACCGCGCGGGCCGCCGTCGGCGAAGTTGATCGTGTAGCCATTGCTGAATGTCGACCGAACGGCATAGAGCGCGATCTCACGGATGTGATCGTCGCCTTCGATCAGCGACAGTCGGCTGTTGGTCGCGAACTCCAACTGCTCGTTGAGCAGCGCGAACCATCCGAAACCGTAGCCCCAATATCCCGGCCCCTCCGTACAGCCGCCATCCGGGCCGAAACCGGCCAGGAAGTTCGGCAAGTACGTTCGCGCGTGCATCAGCATGTCCGCCAGCGTTTCGGTATCCGATTCAAGCGCGAGCGCCGCGCCGAGGACACCCTGGTGGCAGACGGCATTCCAGTTGTTGGTGATCGTCGTCCACCAGAACCCGCCGTAGTTGTCAACATAGTTGCGCGAGATGGTCACATGTACACGCGTGATGATGCGCGACTTGAGGTCGCCGGACAGGATCGCACCGAACAGGCTGACCAGTTCGCCCATCGTGTTCGCCGTCTCTGCCCCGAACAGATCGATACGCATCGGATCGATACCGGTATCGTTGTCGACATGCGCCGGGAGCGCCCACGACACCTCCTCGAAGACGTCCGTCACCTTTGCAAGCAGCGAAGACTGTACCGCCACCCGATCAGCATCGCTGCCGAGCAGCACCGCGACTGCGGCGCGCGCCAGTTTGCGGCGACGCTCGAAGTAAACCTTCTCGAAGCGCAGACGATTGCCCGTCTTAGCGAAGTCTGCATACATCTCGACCGTCAGCGCAGGCAGCGGGACCGCCGCCTCCTCACGCGCCAGCGCGCACAGCGGCGCAATCAGCCGCTGCACATGCGGATTCGCCGCTACCGCCGCCCAGGTCGGATCACCCGACGCCGGCAATAGGTCAGTGCGTCGGCCGCGCAATATCGCGACGATCTCGTCGCGCGTTACGGGTGATTTTAAGAGATTCTTCATAATACTCTCTAACTCCCCTCGTCTTTTCCAAGGAGAGGGGCCGGGGTGAGGCTTAGTCTGCGCTCTGACTCCCTCTCCATATCCTTGGAGAGGGCCGGGGTGAGGTCTTAACCCGTCACGACCGCGTAAGCGCGAACGTCTTCGACTCCATGCACGGCCCTCAGCCCTTCGCACGTCGCTTCGGTCGTCTCGTCGTCGGCCTCGAAGCTGAGAAGCACGTGCCCCGGCCCGGTTGAGATTTCCAACGAGACGCCTTTGCGGCGACAGGCGTCGGTCAATTCGGCGACAAGGCCCGCGCGCTCGTCGGTATCCAGCAGTACAACTCGTCGATGCATCTATTTGCCTCCAAAGAAATGGTGATGCGAGTACATGTAGAAGCCAGTGATCAGCAGCAAGACGATGATCATGGCATAAAGCGACGCGAACACTTCGGATCGCTGTAGCTTAAAGTAGCGAAAATTGGCGAACAGCACCGCAAACCCCATCGGAACCAGCGCTGCGATATTGAAGCCCCAGGCCGTCACGACGATCATCGTCGCCGTCAGGAAAACATACATCAGCCAGAACGTGCCCGACATGTTCATGCGGAGCGTCTGCACGACCGCTAGGAAGAACGCGATAAAGAGAACGTCCCCCGGACCGATAAAGCCGATCGGCGCGACTCCGTGCATCACTGGCACGCTCACCGAGACCGCCTTGACCACGCTGGGATGGTGCTTGACCATATCTGCCGTGTACCCGGTCGGCGTCATCGCGCCGATGTAGTCGATCGGCATGGCCACGAACGCCACCGGCAGCAGCACGTTCGCCTCGCGGATAATGCGCGAAAGGATCGTGCCGAGGAACGTCAGGCCGAGCGTCAGCGAGAGACCCATCGACGCGCTCCTCAGAACCTGGAGCGTGTAGTTCGACTCGTGCGCCATTCCCCGATAAGGGTGAACATACATGTTCGCTAGAAACCATGCCGCGATACAGCCCGCGAGCATGAACAAAGCCTGCGGCACATTGGGACGCAACGCAACCAGCGCCTTCGGGAGCCAGAGTTGCAGGAACATGAAGACGAGTGTCGTTACCAACGTCGCCCCAGCGACGAAAAAGAACATCTCGCGACGAGGCAGGTGCGGCAGTTGCAGCATCGGGACGCCGATTGAAAAGATGATATAGCAAAGCATCGCCGCAAAAGCGATCTGTTTGTCGCGCTCGCTCACCGCAGCCAGCGGCGTCACCGGGGATTCGTCCGTTCGTTCAGCGTCAATGCTCATTTAAAACCTCACCCCCCAACCCCCTCTCCTTGGAAAGGCAGAGGGGGAGGAAGAGCATAGTAACCAATCTTTTAGGCTCTCTCACATCGTAATGGACGAGGGCGCGAGAGACGCACATCCCAAATCTTTCAGGCTCCCCTCGTCCTTTCCAAGGAGAGGGGCTGAGGGTGAGGTATTCCCGCGCGGCACGAGCGCATCCTAAAATTCCCTACCCCACTACGCCCGCCGCAAAAACGACTCGATAGCCGCAATCGATTCTAGCTGGACAAGCTCCGACCGAAACTTCGAGACGCCTGGAAAGCCTCGGAAATAGTGCGGCAGCTGCCCGCGCATTTCGCGGACGGCCCGCTGCTCCCCGACCGCCGGATCGGCCGCCAGGGTTTTGAGATGCGTCAACGCCGCATCGATCCGCTCCGCGAGCTCTGGTGCCGGGAGATGCTCGCCGGTGCGCAGATAGTGCGCGACCTCGCGGAATATCCACGGGTTCCCCATCGCGGCCCGACCGATCATCACGCCGTCGCAACCGGTCTCCTCGATCATCCAGCGCGCGTCCTCGACCGTGTTGACATCGCCGTTCCCGATCACGGGAATCGTGACCACGTCCTTGACCCGCCGGATCACCGACCAATCGGCGGTCCCGGTGAAACCTTGGGAAGCGTACCGCGCATGCACCGCGATCGCCTTCGCCCCGGCATCCTGCGCCCGCTGCGCGAACCCGATTGCCGTGGTCTCGGACGAATCCCACCCCGAGCGGATCTTGACGGTCACGGGGATTTTGACCGCATCCACCATCGCCTTGATCACATTTTGCGCGTGGCAGACATCCTTCATCAGTGCCGCCCCGGCGCCGTTGCGCGCCACTTTCGGCACCCAGCACCCCATATTGAGGTCGACGATATCCGCCCCCCGCTCCTCCACAACCGCCGCCGCCTCGGCCATCAGGCCGGGATCCCCGCCGAAAAGCTGAACGGCAACGGGCCGCTCGGCATCGTCCCAGTCGAACATGCCAAACGTTTTCGCGTTCTTGTAGTGGATCGCATGTGACGACAGCAGTTCGGTAACGACCAACCCGGCCCCATAACGGCGACAAAGCAGCCGAAACGCGTGATTAGTCACCCCCGCCATCGGCGCCAGCACCAGCGGCGTCTCGATCCGAACCTCGCCGATCATAATCGGCGCCAACAATGGTGTCGCAGTAGCAGGCATAGCGGGGCAATTATACCCCGCGAGGGGGAGTGGGGCGGGCAGGTGAGTGAGGTGGATGGAAATCAAGTCCATGGACCTGGCAGGGTACGCATGTTCGTTTTCATGGTATTATATCCTTACGCAAAAGGTTCAAGTTGTCAACCATCGAGCATCATGGTAAAATAACCCAAAAGAGGTTTCTAAGTGCCACCATTCGCGCAACAAGCTTTAGACATGAGTAATCACTCGTATGATCCATCAACGCTTTTCAAGCTCGGTGGTACACTCGAACCAATTTATCGCTCGGATTTGGGTGTTCTGTACAGTTCAGATTGCTTGATAGTCTTGCGCCACCTACGAAGTGGCAGCATTGACACAATATTCGCAGATCCCCCGTTCAACATCGGGAAACAATATCGGCAAAGCGTCAATGATAACCTAGATGATAAGGACTATATCGCATGGTGCCGTGATTGGCTTTCGGAATGCATTAGAGTCTTAAAACCAGGAGGATCGCTCTTTCTTTACAACCTGCCGAAGTGGAACATAATTTTGGGAGCGTACTTAATGGAGCAAGGTCTGGAATTGCGACATTGGATTGCGATAGAGATGAGCGCATGCCTACCTATCGGTGGCAGACTTCACCCAAGCCACTACAGTCTCTTATACTTATCGAAAGGGAAACCTAGTACCTTCAGACGGATTCGGACACCAATATTGCTATGTAGGCACTGTGGCAAAGAAGTAAAAGACTACGGAGGACATCGCGACGCGATGAATCCAAATGGCGTTACATTGAAAGATGTCTGGTCAGACATTCCGCCTGTGCGGCACCGCAAATTTAAGAGTCAGGACCGGAGTGCCAACGCGCTGTCTACAAAATTACTAGATAGGGTAATCGAGATGTCTACTTTGCCCGGCGACGTGGTTTTGGACCCTTTCGGTGGAAGCGGAACCACATATTCAGTATGTGAAGCAAAGCATCGGCATTGGATTGGCACAGAGATTGACTATGCTGACGACATCGTAAATCGCTTGACAAGCGGCGAAGTCATGCACCATAAGAACACTGACCGCGTTGACGAGTAACTCGACCCTAGCGCAGTGCTCGTCCATCTGTCTTCTTCGGCATTCTCGGCACATCTACACTAAGGTTATCGTATTCCACCTCGACTATCTCGAGAACTCCGGCTTCAATAGACGAAGATAGTGCTTCCCACATGCGGAAGTAAGGTCGAAGTTCTGGGAAGTTTCCTACCCTATCAGTCAAGTACCGCGCAAACTCTCTTGAGGGCACAGCCAATACTGCTCCGACATAGACGCCATCCATTAAGCCCAGTATGAGTTTGTTTATCGCCCTATGGCTCGACGAGATGTTGCCAGTTTCCCACTCAATTTGAACTGGACCAGACTTCGTAGAAAGCACTGCGTCTAGCGGTCCAGGTCGAAATTCAGATGGAAGATCAGTCGCACTTTCAAATTTCCAGCCTTGCTTGCTGAGTTCGTCCCGAAAGCCAATCTTGATTGGCCCGACACCATTTCCTTCTCCGGATTTCTTGCCACTCTGCGGATATAATGTCAGCTTTCCGCTACCAACCGGCCAATCGACAGCTTGAATCGCTTTGTGTATTTTCTTCCGGGTCCGCATCCATTCACGCGAATTTGGAAAATCACCGACTGAGATCAGCGTCTTCACTTGAATTATCTTCACTTGGCAAGTCCAATCTGTCTATGAATTCGTGGACATTTATTCCAAGCACTTTTGCTAAGCCTAAGAACTCAATGAGATCTAGGCGTCTCTCCCCACGCTCATATTTTGATACGAAGGATTGAGGCTTCGATAACAACACGGCTAGCCCCGCCTGTGTCAACCCGAGGCTCGCGCGTTGCGACACTAACATACTGCGAAATTGCTCGTATTTGGCATTAAAGACTGACTGTGTCATTGGTTTGAAATGTGCTGGGTTTAACAGAGTATTTCATACATTACAACTTGAACCCAAAATAGGTTATGGGTTCGGCCAAGTTGTCGCGTGGCGCAAATATATGGCATCGACATCTCAATTTGTCATGACTGGTTTGGTCCGCTCTGTCTTCATCCATCATTTCCATGTCCCCATCTGACGTAGCGTCCCACGGGTTCAAATTTATAACCCAGGGTATATATCAATGGTTAACACGATTTCGAGCGTAATTTGCACGGCTACCTAAACAAGTTGTCAGACGACGAGCAGCGAACTGTCATGGAATTCGCCCGGAATCTGGTTGTTGAGCAACTCCAGCCAAAGACGCCCGGACGGGACCTGCTTCAGTTTGCTGGCGCAATTCCCCCAGCCGATCTCGCTCTCATGGAGGGTGTGATCGAGAACGAATGCGAGCGCGTCGATCTACGGGAGTGGGAATAGCAACCAACCAATTCTGCGCAGGCAGTCGTTCCCGTTCTCTCCTGGCGATGTTTCAACGTACGGCACATGGGCCGATCTACATACCCATGATCACTAAACTCCAGTGTGGTATAACTAAATTGGGATTAGAATCATGTCCAATGCCACCTTAGTGCATCAACTGAATGACTTTTTCGAGCGATTGCCCGAACAGCAGCAACTCGAACTGGTCGACTTCGCCCGTAGCCTTGCCGCAAATCCGAGAATGCCCAAACGCTCCGGCACCGCGCTCAAGCACCTATACGGCTCTATCCCGGCAGACGACATCGCCAAGATGAAATCCGCAATTGACGTCGACTGCGAACAGATCAATCCTAGCAGTAGGCAATAGCCGGACAGTGGTCCCCCGCCACCCACCGCCAGTCTGCGCAGGCAGACATTCCCGCTCTCCCCAGCCGATGTTTCAACATGCGGCGCTCACGTTCGCCCAACGTCCACATCCCCCGCCCCAAAATACACTGCCCACCATGTTTATTTTTAGACATTTACAAGGTACAATATCAATATAAACCAACGTCGGCGCCAACGCGCCAACCTGCACATTGACAACCGAAAAAGGCCCGCTAGACCGGCACGATGAATACTATGAATAATTTTTTTTCAGAGTGCCCGATTCTGCATAAAGACCCACGGATAGCGATCCAAAGGCCCCCGCCAGTGAATAATGAATGAATAAAACGATCATGCAACACCTTGAATATTCATCCGCCATCTGCCTCCCCTCGCCTTTCCAAGGAGAGGGGCCGGGGGTGAGGTCTCCGCCGAGCTGCGCCGCTCATCCAAACCCCGCCGACGGCTTGATCCAGTGCCAGTCGGTCGCGGCCTCGCCGTTCAGCGTCACGGCGAGCGGAGCTTCGGCGCTGTGGACCATCACCCGGTATGTGCGAGTCGCCGGCATGCCGGCGTAGGTGCCGACGCGGTCGGCGACTTTGACGGCGACGACTCCTGCCGAGGCGGTGAACGATATCGCCGTCCGGGCGATCGCGCCTTCGCGATAGCCGAGGCTGACGCCGTCGTCTTCGATCAGCGTGAACGTGCCCTTGTCGCCGGGGTAGATGTGGAGGTCGAGCGCCGTGAGCGGCTTCTGGCCCCAGTAGTTCGGCACATAGGGCACCATCGGGATGATACTGCCGGCGCGGACCATGAGCGGGCCGCCGAGGCCGGCTGGGACGGCGTACGATACCGTTGCCGGCCCTTGGAACCGCTGATTGGTGAAGAAGTCGACCCACTCGCCCTCGGGCAGTGAGATCTCGTTCGAGAACGCGAGCGTGAGCAGCGAGTCGCCGAGCATGTAGTGGTTCAGCAGATCGTCGCCGCCCGGATGGTGCGGGAACGCCAGCGGCATGGCGCGCATCATCGGCATGCCGGTCTCGTGGGCGAGATGGGCCATCGTGTAGAGATAGGGCATCAGCATGTAGCGTGCGGATGCGTAAGTCTTGAATACCTTGCCAAGCTCGGTGCCGAGCAGCCACGGCTGCCGCCAGTAGGCCCAGGAGTTGAGCTGGGACCACGGTTGCAGGAAGCCGAAATGGATCGAGGTCGGCGAGAACGGGTCCATGTCGACGCTGGTATTCGAGTGGCCGCTGAGGCCGTGGGTGAGCAGCGAGACCAGCGGCTTGGGGCCGCCGCCGGTGTCGCCCGCCCACGTGGCGGCGTAGCGTTGGATGCCGGCATAGCCGCCCGACGAGTAGATCATCGAGCGCTCTCCGGTGTGCTCCTCGTAGCCGACGCTCATCTGCTTGTTGAGGATGACGGGGTAGAGGTTGTGCATCTCGGCGTCGCTCATGCCGCCGCCGGGCAGACCGCTGCCCCAGAGGCGGTCGGGGTGCTCGTTGACCTGAAGCGCGCCGTCCATCTTGAACGCGTTCGCGCCCTGATCGACGAACACCTTCAGGTGCTCGAACCACGCCTCGTTGGGGTCGGTCAGCGTGTCGAGACGGACAGGATCATGCCCGAAGTGCTCGTCCTGCTCGAAATCGTCGGGGTGACGAGCCGCCGGGGCCTTCTGCGCCTCCGGGGCGAACGCGGCCAGCCGACGCTCTTCTTCGTAGAGCAGGTCGTAGTTCGAGCAGAGCCATAGGCTCAGCTTGTAGCCGAGCCGTTTCGCGGCGCTGATGAACGACTCCGGTGCCGGGTTCTCGCGAGGTCGATTGAGCAGCCACGGGGGGATCGCGAAGCGTTCCGGGTGCCACTTCTTCTTGGTCGAGTAGTCGTAGTGGGTTTCCATCCATCCCGGCTCAAGGCCGATGGTGTCGCACGGGATGCCCTCGCGCCGGAAGTTCAGGCAGTCGTCCAGGAAGTGTTTGGCGTCGGCCTGTTCGTTGCAGACGAACGTGAACCCGTACCCCGACTGCGGCAGCAGCGTCGGCTTGCCGGTGACATCGGTGAAGCGGTCGAGGAGCGCGGGGAGGCCGTCGCCGACGAACAAGTAGATGT
>FSUH01000070.1_pt1 | contig 10938 bp, 9 predicted proteins | sample 1637361 | NCBI WGS metagenome assembly FSUH01 (sample SAMEA3914816, study PRJEB12502) | metagenome | biome: forest; material: soil | place: USA | collected 2011-09-16 | depth 0.3 m | reverse complement strand
GGGGATCGCAGCGACCGCGCTAGCGGCGGCGATCTGGGTCAGGAGTTGTCGGCGGGAGATCTCTGTGCTCATTGGGGTACTTTCTAATTCTCTTCAAAGGACTTAAGGAGTCGCTCCAGGCCTGATAGGCGATTTTTCGCTTTGTGGTGTGGGGCGTGATGTTGAGTGCGCATTAGCGTAAGTCGAAAAAGCCCCCGTTCCGTTAGACGGGGCGGGGGCTGAGAGTAGGATTAGGCTACTTGAGGGCTTCGTAGCGCGCGCCTACGAGGTCCCAGTTTACGACGGACCACCAAGCGGCGAGGTACGCCGGGCGGAGGTTCTGGTATTTGAGGTAGTACGCGTGCTCCCAGACATCGTTGCCGAAGACTGGCTTAAGGCCTTCCGAGACAGGATTGTCCTGGTTGGCAGTACTGGTAATCTGGAGCTTGCCGGCACCGTCAATCACGAGCCAGACCCAGCCGGAGCCGAAGCGGGCAACACCGGCGGCGTTGAACTTGGTCTTGAACTCTTCGAAGTTGCCGAATGCTTCATCGATCGCGGCAGCAAGCGCGCCGGTCGGGGTCGCGCTGCCGTCTGGGGTCATGAGTTCCCAGAACAGCGTGTGGTTGACATGTCCGCCGCCGTTGTTGCGGACGGCGCCGCGGATGTCTTCAGGGATGGCGTTGAGGTCCTTGATCAGGTCCTCGGCGCTGGTGCCCTCAAGGTCGGGGTGCTTGGCAATGGCGGCGTTGAGGTTGGTCACGTAAGCGTTGTGATGCTTGTCGTGGTGAATGGTCATCGTCTCTTTGTCGATGGTCGGTTCAAGGGCCGCGTAATCGTACGGCAGCGCTGGGAGTGCGAAAGGCATAAGTGTCTCCTTTGAAAGTCTTGCTTAAGCAAGCAATAGCGACGAGCTAACACGCGCGGCCAACCGCACGCGAATCCAATGCCGATAATACCGCACGGGACGCTCTGATCTCACCGTTTCAATTCAAGCTGTGCGCCGCAAGTTCCTTCCCGGAACGGCAGATTGAATGTGAATCTGTTGGTGAAGTTGGCACTGTTGCAAGACAAGCTAGGGTTACCCAAATTTACGGCTCTCATAAGCAGGAAAATTCGTTCCATAAATATGTTGATATGGACTGGCACCACGATTTCGATTATACACCTGGCTTTCCGCCCCTAATCGACGAAGGGCCAAGTCCGGGTTGCCTGGCGCGTGTGACGCCGCCCGAATACAACGGCACGGACATTCACCATTTGGTTTACTTGCCCCACGACTGGAAGCCGGAGGGGCGGTATCCGCTGATCGTCGCTTCCACAGGTGACGAAGACGACAGCAAGATCGGAAGCGCCAAGGGCGCGGCGGTGCTGCGTTCGCTGGGGGCGCGTGTTGACGAGTGCGAGGCAAATGGGTTGCGGCACTCTGCCGATGTGTATGCAAAGTACTCCGAAGTGCTTGCGGCGGCGAGGGATTGGCTCGCCGCACGGTGCGAGGATCGCTAGAGCTTCTTGAGCTCTTCCGGATTTAGACACAGCAGGTCGCTCGGCACGAACAGGCCGTCCTTGCGGATCAGATCGCCGTCGAACGAGATCGTTCCGCCGCCCTGCTCGGCGCGCTGCAGCATGACCATGTCCCAGTGCACCACGCTGCGGTTGCCGTTATCGGCTTCCTCATAAGCCTGTCCGGGTGTGAAGTGGAACGAGCCGGTGATCTTCTCGTCGAACAGGATATCCTTCATCGGCTCCAGGATAAACGGATTTACGCCGAACGAGAACTCGCCGACGTAGCGAGCGCCTTCGTCGCTATCGAGAATCTGGTTAAGCTTCTCTGTCATATCGCCAGCCGCCGCTTCCACGATCTTGCCGTCTTTGTAGACGAGGCGAATGCTCTCGAAGATCGTGCCCTGGTAGATGGTGGGCGCGTTGAACTGGATCGGACCGTTGACGCTATACTTGACGGGCGCGGTGAAGCACTCGCCATCGGGGATATTGCGCGATCCCGTGCACGGGATGGTCGGGATACCCTTGATCGAGAATGTCAGGTCGGTGCCCGGCCCAGTAATATGGACCTGATCGGCGGCGTCCATACGCTTCTTCAGCGGATCGATGGCTTCGGCCATCTTGGCGTAGTCGAACGTGCACACGTCGAAGTAGAAATCCTCAAACGCCTCGGTCGACTTGTTCGCCTGCTGGGCGAACGATGCCGTCGGCCATCGCAAGACCACCCATTTGGTCTTCTTGACTCTCAGTTCCGAATGGACCGGATTCCACCAATGCTTCCGATACAGCTTCAGCTTATCGTCGGGCACGTCGGAGTGCTCGGCGCTGTTCAGCGCGCCTCGGATACCGATGTAGGCGTCCATGTTCGACATGCGCTTTGCTTCGAGCTCGCCGGTCAGAGCCATCTGCTCCTCCGTGGCGGCATTGTAAAGCGCGCGCAACACGGCGTTGTGCTTGATCGTGACGAACGGCCGCCCTCCGGCCTCCGTGATCCGCTTCACAACGATAGTCACGATGGCGTCGGGCACATCGTACGCCTCGACGAGAACGTTTTCGCCGGGCTGGACGTGGCAGGAATAGCCTACGAGGATGTCGGCGAGTTTGGCGTAACGGGGGTCTTTCATTGCTTTATACAGCCTTTCGATCTTGAACAAGCTTCAAGATGCCCTCTCAGGCCGGGCTTGCCTTTATACTTGATCGCTTCAATCAGCGTGGCAACTCCAACGCGATGGCACCAGCCGCGAAGCGAAAGAAAAAAATCGCCCAGCGGCCCCGGAGCGACTCTTAAAATCTTCAATACGTACTCTGATTATACCTACGCGAGAGGAACTCAAACCCCGCACGGTGTATAGTTGCGCCAAGAGGAGAACGAAAACTATGGCTGAACAGAGTGCGCGGTTTGCGGGGAAAGTGGTCTATGTGACGGGCGGCGATGGCGGACTCGGCAGCGCGATCTGCCGTAAGTTCGCGCAAGAGGGTGCCGATATCGCGGTGGGCTGGTTTGGCAAGGACCCGGACCACGCCAACAGCGTGGTGGCTGAATGCAAAGCGCTCGGTGTCCGCGCGATCGCGGTCGAGGGCAACGTGGCCGACCCGAAAGACATCCAGGCGGATGTGCAGTCGGTTATCGATCAGCTTGGCGGCATCCACGTTGCCGTCAACAACGCCGGATTTGAAAACCCGCACGACATCCTGGAGATGCCCTATGAAGCATGGGAGTCGGTGCTCAACGTCAACCTCACCGGCCCGTTCCTGGTCGGGCAGGCTGCGGGCCGCTGGATGGCCGCGAACGGCGGCGGCGTGATCATCAATATCGCGAGCGTTCACGATGTGATCCCGTGGGCGACATTCGCGCACTACTGCGCGAGCAAAGCGGGCCTGTCAATGCTCACGAAGTGCATGGCTGTCGCGCTCGCCGAACGCAAGATTCGAGTGGTCACGGTGTCGCCGGGCGCGATCGCGACACCGATCAACAAGGATGTCTGGGGCAACCCCGAGCTCCTGCCGAAGCTCCTCGACAAGATCCCGTGGGGCCGTATCGGCCAGCCCGTCGACGTCGCAAACGCCGTCGCCTTTGCCGCAAGCCCCGATGCCGACTACATCACCGGCTCGACGATCTACGTCGATGGGGCGATGACGAACTACCCGGAGTTCCAGAAGGGGGCGGTGTAGGGGGCGGTCGCTATCCTGAAATGCAAAAGGCCCGGTTACCGATATCGCATCGGTAACCGGACCCAATCACGTCCGACTGCTTAGCTCGCGCTGACGTTCACGTACTCGACCACGCCCGCGAGGTGGCCCTCGGGGTTGTAGCACTCGGCACGCTGGGGAAGCCAGACATCGCCGATTACCTTCATCGGGTTCAGATAGACGATCGTCTCGCGCTGCTCGTTGTCGCCGTTCCATACCCGCTTCTGAACCACGTAGTGCTTCGTCGGGTCCACCCAGACGCGGAAGCGGCGATTGGAGTTCGGTGCGTCGGTGATGTAACGGAGCGTAAAGACCTGGCAGTTGATGCCCTGGACGGTCTCGCGACCCTCGTAGTCGCTGCGCACAGTGTCGAGATAGTTCTTCGGCAGAAGGCCGAGGGAAAAGAGCGTCTGGCGCTTCGTGACATCTTTGGTGATGTCGGTCTTATCGTCCTTCTTGATAATCCCGGCGCGCACTTTGACGAGACGATAATCGTTGGTCGTGATGAGCGAAACCGATGTCGGGCCGACCTGGGTGTGGTATTCCAGCTTATCGGGCGCGTTGAACGTGTAGCTCGCCTCGTGGAGCCGATACGCGTCGCCGAACTCAGGGCTGATCTTCGACAGCTCCGCCTGATTCGCAGACACTGTGCGACCAGTCGCAGTCATGTGATTAACCGATAAAGGCATCATGTGGTCGTAGATACTCGGCAGCGCGTTCGCCTTCGGAGCCGCCGCAAAACAGGCGACCATAGCAAGCGCAATCGCGAACGCCTTGATCGCGATCTTATGTACTCGTTCTCTCATCATAGTCCTCGTAAGCTTTCTCATTGCGCTGACTGCATCGCCAGCGTCTGCATTAGGACGAACAAAGTGGCAGCTTTGTTTCGACTAAAAAGCAAGGGCCGACGCCGAAGCGACGGCCCTGTTAAGAGTGGCTCGGCCCTAGTCCACACAGCGAAGAGGACGAGAGGGCGACTGCCATCAGTTTTCGATATCGACATTCGCGGTGACGGACATGCCTTGCCGCAATTTTTCGATGTCTTGATCTGTGGCCAGCTTTTGGCCATTGTCCTTGCCCATCGGGGTCAGCTTGATCTTGACCGGAATGCGCTGGACGACCTTCGTGAAGTTGCCGGTCGCGTTGTCCGCCGGAAGGAGCGCTGTCGCGTTCCCGCTGGCTTCGTTGATGCTTTGCACTTCGCCTCGGAACGTGATCCCTGGGAACGCGTCCACATCGACATCGACGCGCTGGCCCTCATGCATGTGCTGGACCTGCGTCTCCTTGTAGTTCGCCGTCACCCAGACACCGCTACCACGCGTCATCGTGAAGATGGTCTGTCCCGGTTGCAACGCGTCGCCGACATTCGCACCCTTCTTGACAACGACGCCATCGGACGGCGCGCGGATCACGGTATCGTCGAGCGTGACCTTGGTCTGTTCGACTACCTTTTGGGCGGCGAGCGCCTGAGCCTGCAACGTTTCGATCATCTGCTGTCGCAGCTTGATTTGCTGGTTACCGGCTTGAGCGGCGCTTAACTGCGCCACATTCTGTCGTGCCGACTGGATGTTGCTCGCGACGCTTCCCTGTTGAACGGGCACCTGCAAGAGACCGGCGCGGGCCACCTGCGTGCCGCTCGCGGCGGCATCGGCTTGGCTCTGGGCCGATTCGACGGCGGACTTCGCCGCATCGGCTTGCGCCTGCATCTGAGCGATGTTCTCGTCAGCCTGCCGGGCCTGATCCTGCGTCTGCGCAAGCTGGGCTTGCGCAGCCTGGTCAGAGGCAATGGCCGCGTCGTATTGCTGCGACGAGACCGCTCCGATGGTGCCATTCGGTCCATAAAGCGACGCGAAACGGATAGCGTCGCGATGGGCCTTCGTCGCGTTCGCCTGGGCTGCGGCGACGTTCTGGCGAACCGCGCTTGCGGCGGCTTGCGACGTTCGGACAGCCGCCTGAGCGGTGCCGTACTGGGCCCGAGCCGTTTGTACCTGCTGCTGGGCGGCTTTCGCTTGAGCCTGAGCTTGAGCAAGCTGGCTAAGCGTCGTCTGTCGGATCTGGTCTGTCTTGCTCGCTTCCTGGCTCACCTTCGCGTTTTGGGCGGCGAGTGCGGCTTCGGCCTGCGATATCTGATCTGCGGTAGTCTGTGCAGTGTACGCCAGGTTTGTCTCAGCCTGCGGTATCTGCGATTCGGCTGCTCGCCACTGGGCGAGGGCTTGCTGGTATGCGGCCTTTGGGCCGCTGTCGTCGAGCCTTGCGATGACCTGGCCCGCCTTGACGTGGTCGCCTTCTTCCACATCCAACTCAACAAGCGTGCCGGAAATGATCGGGCTGACATTTATCAGGTCGCCAGTAACGTAGGCGTCATCGGTCTGGGCGTGGCCATTCGCGTAGTGGAACGCCTTCGCGCCGTAGAGGCCCCCAATTGTCAACAGGACAATTAGGACGATTACGACCACAGGGTTCGTCCCCTTCTTCTTCGACGCCGCTTCCGCGGGCTCCGTCGGCGCTCCGCCTGTCGGCGTGTGTCCGTTGCCGTTGGTCGCGGGCCTCGAGGCTCCGCCCGTAACCGGTGTCGCCGTCTTTTCTGTTTCGCTGTATTCAGTAGCTGCCATGATGTGCTCCGTTATCTCCGTGCTCAGATCGATGGGGCATCGACTCAATTAGATCGCAATGGTTTTCGTTGTATTGGCCGGGGCTTTTGTGCCCGTCTTCGGCGCAAGTTTCTTCTTGGACTTCTTAATAGCAAGTTTAGCCTTTGGCGCTAACGTCGTGGCCTTTGGCGTTATCTTGATAGCGGGCACAGGTGCCGAATTCGGGGCTGCCACCTTCTTATGAGGCGGTCCGCCGGGTACGCCACCCGGATACATGCGCATCGGTGGCAAAGCGGGCATTGCCGGTGCCAGCACCTGGCCGCCGACAGGCGAGTTCGCGCTTCCGCCAGGAAGCAAGTGAACGTCGCCGAGGCCAGCCGCGTCCTGTGTCAGCGGCTTGCCGCCGACGGGCGAATTCGTGCTACCTCCCGGCAGCAGATGGACATCGCCGCTCGGCGCGACGCTCGGAGTCAATGGCTGGCCGCCAGCAGGGCCGTTCGGATTGCCGCCAGGGTAGACGTGGACGTCGCCGGGAAGGGTAGGGAGCGTTGGCGGTGTAGCGGGTTCCGATGAAGCGCCGAGGTCGTCGGCGGTCGTCGGAAGCGACGGCTTTAAGTCTGGCGTGCCAACCGCATTCTGGAATTGCGCTCGAGCCGTCAGGTAGTTGTAAACGGCATTCACCTGACTGGTCTCCGCCGAAGTCAATGCCGACTCCGCGTCGGTGACTTCGAGGTAGAGGCCTACGCCGCCCTGATAGCGCGTCTGCGCTAGCTGCCTCGCGGCCACTGCCTGCTGAAGCGCGACATTGGCCGAATCGATCTGCTGGGCGGCGGTGAGCAAGTTCAAGTAGCTCTGTCGGACCTGCATTGCGACATCGGTCGAGTGCGATCCATAGAGCGCTTTCGCGTTGAGCGCGTTGTCGTTCGCTTCGCGAACCCTGGCCCGCGTGAGACCAGAGTCGAAGAGCGGCAGGTTGAGCGTGGCTCCGATTTCGGCGACGCGCTGTCGAGGTGACGAGAACGAGGTCGTCGGGTAGTAGCTTCCGCCCGCATTGATCGTCAATGATGGTTCGAGACCGCTCTTGGCCAGTTTGATCGACTTGTCGGCTGCCTGGATGTTCACCAAGTCCTGCCTAAGCTCCGGACGAGCGTTTGTGGCGGTGGCGACGCTCTTCTCCACGTCGATCGCGTTTACGTCGGCGATAGGCGAGCGGAAATACGTCGCCTTCGCGGTTGTCCCGTTCGTCGCGAAGCCGCCGGTCACGCCGGGCACATCAAGCACATCGGTCGACGCGTTCAGCGGTCGCCCTACGGTGTCGTTGAGCGTGATCTTGGCAATGCCAAGAGCATTCTTGGCCTGAGTCAAGTTCTGCTGAGCCGTCGCGACCTGGGTGTTTGACCGCAGAAGATCGATCCGCTGTCCTGTTCCCGCTTGATACTGCTGGTTAGCAAGAGTTTGCTGAGCCTGCGCGTTGGCGAGGGCCGCCTCTGCGACCTGCACCTGATGTTGGGAGCGTAGCACGCCGAAGTAAGCGGTCTGCGCATTCAGCACGAGCTGATTGTAGACCGAGTCGCGGGTGAACTTGTCCGCGAGGGCTTGAAGCCGCTGGACATCGGTCTGCGCCTTGATCTCACCGCTCAGATCGATCGGCAGGGAGGCGTTGAGGCCGAGCAACTGCGTGTCTTGCGGCAGGGCAGTGATAGCGGCGGCACCGAACTTGATGACCGTCGGGTCGTCGTAATGAGTCGCGTTCGCGCTTGCGCCGACCTTAAGGCCGCCTGCGGCCTTCGCCTGTTGGATGCGCGCCTCGTCGCGGTCGAGGTTGCGCGTCGCAACGTCGAGTTGCGTGCTCGCCTTGAGCGTCAAATCGATCGCCTGAGCCAGCGTCAGCGTGGCTGGCACCGAATCGCCAACTGCGGCGCTAGTTGCCGGGAGCGCGTTGCTAAGGTTGATCGGTGAGTTAGGCACGGTTGCGGGAGCCTGCGGTGTCGCCTGGGCCGGCGTTGCTGGCCCAGATGCGGGTGCCGTTGGTGCTGTCGGCGCCGTTGAATTTCCGGCGGAAGTCTGCGCGCCAGCGGGTAACGCAGATAAAGCGATCAGTGCCGCGATTGTGATGAGACTGTGTGATTTTCGGATCGGTTGGTTTTGCATGTCTGGTTCCGATAGATACAATGTTGTTACTGACTGGTTTAGTTCCCTGGTCAGTTTAATATTTGGTCGCTATGTCAGCTGTTGGCTGCTTGAACGCTCGCAATGCGAGGTTCACCAGGTCATCGATGACGCTCTCGATGTCGGCCATTTCCGTAACGCACGGGTAGGGCGGCATGAGGCCCAATGTCGCGCGCTTCAAGGTCCGCGCATCGGAAATCGAATCCTCTACGGCAAATATGCCCTTTCGGTTGGCCTCTTCAATCACGGATGCTAAGAGCGCGACTTCTTGCTCAAAATACGGACGCATCTGCTTCTGCAGATGCGGCTTGAGCGTGAGCACGACTTCCATCGCGTGAGGCGACGCTGCGCACTTGTTGTGCGCGGCAAGTACCGGCATCCTGACGATTTGGCGAATTCGTTCGACTTCATCGAGCGACCGGTCGCGCGCCACGGCTTCCTGCTGCTCTATGATCTCCTCTTTGTAGCGCGCCATGATGGCGCAGGCGACGTCTTCCTTGCTATCGAAGTAAAGGTACACGGTGCCTTTGCCGACACCGGCATCCGACGCGATCTCGTCGATCGTGGTCTTCTTGATGCCATAGTGCCAGAGCCGCTTCTCGGCGGCCTCAAGAATCTGCTCTCTTAAATTCTCTCGCAATGGGCGAGCCATCGGTTTCGTTGCCTTCCTGGATACTGACCGAATTTGTATTCTGGTCAGTATTATAACTCAGGTTCGACACAATACGTTTCCCAAATATCGAGAATCTTCCCGACTATTTTGAGCGACCGGCAAGATTGACTGTTATGCGCTCAATTAACCTCGCAAAAAACAGAAAGTTTTTCTGGGCAGAGTGTTGACACCCGAGACAGGTCGGATGTATAATTCCCATGCAATTAGCACTCGAAGCGTTAGAGTGCTAACCGGGAGCGTCCCGGGCCCTTGCTCGCGGGGTCGTGCCTCATACGTGGCGCGGTCAACGAGAGGAAGCGCATCACTTTCGATACTATTTCGAAATCTTCGGAGGAGGAGAACTCTATGGCAGTCAATTTCCGCCCCCTGTCCGACAAGGTGCTCGTTAAGCCAAACTCTGGTGACGAGCGCAGCGCCGGCGGCATTTACATCCCTGATTCCGCTCAGCAGAAGCCGATCGAAGGCACCGTCGTCGCGGTTGGACCCGGCAAGGTGCGCGAAGACGGCACTCGCTCGGCAGTCGCCGTTGTGATCGGTGACAGCGTCATCTACTCGAAGTATGGCGGCACCGAACTCAAGCTCGAAGGCGAGGAATACATCATCCTCGACGAGAACCAGATTTACGCCGTTCGTTCTTAGTTTTGTTGAAGCCTCTCCTTATATATAGGGGCGGCTGTAATATTCGCTAAGCAACCGAAGGAGAAAAAATTCCATGGCAGCAAAAACACTCAAGTTTGACGAAGAGGCGCGACGAGCACTAGAGCGCGGCGCGAACGTCGTCGCCAACGCCGTTAAAGTCACCCTCGGGCCGAAGGGCCGCAATGTCGTTCTCGACAAGAAGTGGGGCAGCCCCACGATCACCAAGGACGGCGTCACCGTCGCTAAGGAGATCGAGCTCGACGATCCGTACGAGAACCTCGGCGCCCAGCTGGTCCGCGAAGTCGCAAGCAAGACCAACGATGTCGCCGGTGACGGTACCACCACCGCCACTGTCCTCGCCCAGGCCATCGTCAACGAAGGCCTACGCTACGTCGCCGCCGGCGGCAACCCGATCAAGGTACGCCAGGGTATCGACAAGGCGGTCGAGAAGATCGTCGCCGAACTCGCCAAGCGCAAGATCGACGTCAACAGCAAGGAAGCGGTCGCGCAGGTCGCCACCATTTCCGGTAACGATTCCGAGATCGGCAACCTGATCGCCGATGCCCTCGACAAGGTCGGCAAAGACGGCGTCATCACCATCGAAGAGAGCAAGGGCACCGAGACCACCCTCGACGTGGTCGAAGGCCTGCAGTTCGACAAGGGCTACATCAGCCCGTACTTCGTGACCGATCAAGAACGCATGGAAGCGATCCTTGAAAATCCGCTGATCCTCATTCACGAGAAGAAGATCAGTTCGATCAAGGACCTTCTCCCGCTCCTCGAGCAGGTCTCGCAGACTCGCCGACCGTTCCTCATCATCGCTGAGGATGTCGACGGCGAAGCGCTTGCCACCCTCGTGGTCAACAAGCTCCGCGGCACGCTCAACGTCGTCGCCGTCAAGGCGCCTGGCTTCGGCGATCGCCGCAAGGCCCAGCTCGAAGATATCGCGACGCTTACCGGCGGCAAGTTCCTGACCGAAGACCTCGGCATCAAGCTCGAAGGCGTCCAAGTCACCGACCTCGGTACCGCTAAGAAGATCACGATCACCAAGGACGAGACGATCGTCGTCGAAGGCGCCGGCACCCAGGCCGCCGTCAAGGCGCGCATCGAGCAGATCCGCCGTGCGATCGAGAATACCGACAGCAACTACGATAAAGAGAAGCTGCAAGAGCGACTCGCCAAGCTCTCCGGCGG
>FSUH01000092.1_pt1 | contig 11028 bp, 6 predicted proteins | sample 1637361 | NCBI WGS metagenome assembly FSUH01 (sample SAMEA3914816, study PRJEB12502) | metagenome | biome: forest; material: soil | place: USA | collected 2011-09-16 | depth 0.3 m | reverse complement strand
GGATAGACCTGCGCGCTCATATGCCCGCCGCACGCCGCATTGATGCCGGGGACGAAGCGCGGGCAGCTTCGCCCTGATACGATCTCGCCGATCCGATAAGCTTTGACCTTCGCTCCGACTTCCACGATCTCGCCAATGGCCGAATATCCGGGGATCATCGGGAACGAAGCGTGCCCAGAAAGCATCCGAAGTTCGGTGCCTGACGAAACCATGCTGTAGACGGTTCGCACAACAAGATCCTCATCGCCACAGGGCGGAAGTTCAAACTCCTGCACGTCGATCTCATTCGGGGCGGGGAACACCACCGCCGTAATTAGCTTGCCCATTTCGGTCTCCTTCGACGGCCATTCTCAAACGTAGTCGGCCGCAATGTTCACGGCAGTTTCAAAAATCTGCCAAGTGGTTAGTTGACAATGTCGTTACCGCGTGTGATAATATCACAATCAAGGCCAACTATACAAGACATTTATATAGCGTGTTTCGGCTATCGCAACATATTTTCATTCGGGCGACACATCAACTGTTGGCATTTCCCATCGACAAAGGCATCCCATTCCATGATCGCACGAGGTGACGAACAAGCCGATGCAGGCAGACTCGCCGGAGAGTTGGCCGACCCGTCAGGCAGTCCCGCGTACCAGCGCATCGAAGACGACCTTCGCGCCAAGGTGGCCAGTGGCCAATGGGCCGAAGGCGTGATGCTTCCGGGCCGCAAAGCGCTCGCCGCCGAGTATGGGGTGTCCGTGCCGACCATCGAGCGCGCCGTTGCCGGCTTGCTCGCCGACGGCACCTTGCGCGCCGATGGACGGCGCGGCACATTCGCAGGAGCCGCCCCAGGAGCACGAGCTAAGCGTTCTACTCCGAAGCGCGTGAAGACGCGTCCTATCGGCATAACGCGGCGACCGATGGTCGCGCCGAACAGCGAACAGCAAACCGTCATCGTTGGGATTGTGGCGACCATAACCCCTGCCGAGTACGACAACACCTATAGCCAGATGTGGTCGTACCTCATGGTGAGCGCAGTCGAGCGCGAGGTCGCAAGGCAAGGTGGCCGTAGCGCGTGCTTCAACCTTTGGAAGCCGGATGGACTCCGGTTTACGCCAATCGAAGGTTTGGAACGCTTGCTTGGAGACGGTGCAGACGTCGTTATCTTCGTATCGCTCGACCAGCCTCATGCCAGCGTGCTCGCCTCACTTCACAGTGGGGTCCACGCGATTTTCGTAGGAGATTACCGGCTCAATCCGCCAGGCACCTGCGTCTACTACAACTGCGGAGACGAAGGCTTTCAGGCTGGGACGCACCTAATCACCCAAGGCTGCACGGAGCTTGTCTACGTGTCCCCGCACCGGGCCGAATGGTCCGAAGTGCGGCTCGCGGGAGTGCGCAAAGCGATCGCGTATGCAGGCTTGCCTCAATCCGCGCTAATTGCCGCCGTCGGGGATCTGGACTTTCCGCATCGGGAAGAAGCCTACGACCACTTGGCGACAGGCGAAGCCTTTGCCCGGCAAATACTCGCAGTCAACGGGCGCGGTTTGCTGTCCCATGGTCGGGGAGTTGTGGCCGCAAACGACCGCGTGGCAGTTGGCGTCGTTCGCGCCGCCGCCGAGCACGGCCTTGTCTCAGGCGAGGACTTTCTGGTGATAGGCTTCGACGACCACGAGATGGCTCGCTCGCGCGGGATTTCGAGCATGCGCCCTCCGCTAGAAGGGCTAGGCCGCGAGGCCGCGCGACTCGCGATCCACACGGTGCGCGAGCACGTCGCGCCCATGAGTTGCTGCTTGACGTCCGAACTCATCGCGCGGTCATCGACGCGATCCGAGGCGCCCGCAGCCTAGTCACGCACCGCCATCTCGAACACCCAATTCATCGCACATCGCATTGAGATTCAAGAACGAGGTAGCCTTATGTCCATTACACAACCTTCGGAACTTGTCGCTTCGCAACGCCTGTCGTTACCCAACGACATCGAAATCGATGTCGTTACGGACGGTAGCCGATTCATCGGCCTCGGTACCGTTTCGGTGGGCGGCATCCCGATACGCTCGGGGGTATCGCCGATCCGGCCCGACTTTGCAAGCCCTGACGGCTTGCACTATCAAGACTTCCGGCTAGAAGCTGTCGATCGGGTCGGAGACTCGGTCACGATCCGCACGATCGCTATCGGGCGGCAAGAGCTCTATGGCGAGATGATGGACGAGTACAGCTATAACCTGGCGTTCCCGACTCTCCGCTCGCGACAGGAAGACCGCCTCGATTGGCTGATCTCGCCCAAATCGCTCGACCTCGACGGGACATTGTTCGAGGGCTTTTCGCTTTCGTTTCGGTTCACGAGCGCGTCGGCGGAAATACACCGGCTGACGACCGTTGCCACGTGGGAAATCGGCGGGGTTGCCGCTGGAAACACGATCTATCACCAATCGTATTCCTGCCCTCCTGTCTTTACGGCTACGGAGAGCAATCACTTCTCGACCACCTGCCTCAAACGTCTCGACCTCTGGAACAGCTGGCTGGGCCACTCGTACCAGATGCTGCCCCGATGGGGCTGCATTCAGCCGTTTGACTTTCAGTCGGCCGCGGAAGGCGTGTTGCTAGGATATTGGGACCAAGCGCATTCGGTCAAGAGTCTGATCCAGAAGAACCCTGCCGAGAACGTCATCTTCGCGATCGACGAGTACGATTTTGCGCTGACCAATACGGTGACAACGCCTGCGAAGCACGTCGTGTTCGCGCCAAGTCCTAGCGGTGGGCCTCTCCCCGCCAACAAAGTGATCGACCTCTGGACCCGCGCCGTAGACTATACGGGCGAGAAGATCCGTGCGATCTTCGGCATCACGCCTTGCGAGCCGATACCGTTTGGCGGGCCGTCGTACGCCGGTCGCAACAGCGTGCCACGATCGGAGCTAGCAGGCGGTCGTAAGCCCGACTGGCTATGGGAGGCGAAGGACGGCAAGTTCTACTTCCTGCTTGAAGGCGAGCGAATCGAAAGCCACGACTTTCTGTACTGGACCGCCGACAAGATTTTGCCTAAGATGCACGAGCAAGGGTTGAAGCGAATTTTGTTCGAGCCGATTCACGAGAGCGACTTTACCGAGCTTTGCTTCGCGAACCATGCCGAGACCGGCTGGCACGGCGATTTGGTCTGCACGAGTATCTGTGGCAGCCATCGCTATGTGCCTGCGGAATTCTATGGTGGCTGGGATGCGTGGAACTATCTCGCTAAGCGCGCCAAGGCCTACGATATGAGCCTCGGGCATTGGATCGGTCTCCACCTCGCGCCGCGCGCGCCGATCCTGGAAGAGCATCCCGAATATGTCCTACAGCATGTCAACACGCTCGGCCACGGAGGCGGTTACAGCCATCAGTTCATCTGCTCGATCAACTGGTGCAGCGGCGCGAAGCAGTGGTTTCTCGACGATATGCGGCGATGGCACGACGAAGGCGGGCTGGAATGGCTCTTCTTCGACTCGTGGCCCAATCTCGGGTGCACGCCGCTTAACTACGCTGGGCGCATGGAGCCGATGCAGCACGAGCTTGGCGATGTGCTTGCGCAGCTACAAGAGATCGGCTACAACTGGTTTAGCTTCGAAGGGACGAGCCCGTTCGGCGTGCATCAATACGGCCTCTGGGACCCGATGGAGGAGTACGAGAAGCACACGTCTCAAGGCGTCGCCGGACAGAACGATTTCGCTACATGGATCGGCCATGAGTACATGGGCTACAACCAGGCACTCGGACCGCACTTTAACCCGAAACGCGATCCGGCGACCCGTGCGCCGATGGCTTTCCGGTATATGGCTAACCGCTCGCTCACGTTAGTGGACGACCCGGTGCTCGTCGCGACCTACCAGGCACTTCAACCGTACATGCGCAAGCGGTTCGTATTAGAAGACGATCAGGGTATTGTCTGGGACTTCGGCAACGGTACGCAAGTCCTATTCGCGTATCGAGCATTCGGCTTCTTCGTGCCCCACAGCGCGCACATCGTTGAAGTCCATGGCTCGATGGAAACGCCAGTCCACGTTGTCGGCGAGTGGCTCCTTGCAGAGCCAATGAAGGCATATAAGATCAACTCTGACCGCTAGAACAAACCCTATGAATCCTATCTTTTCGACCTTGCTCGTTGCCCTCCTACTGTTTGTGTCACGCCCGGCTGTCGCGGCTGGTCCCTTCTTGCAATCGCTGTTTACGGACAACATGGTACTTCAACGCGATGTGGCGTGCCCCATCTGGGGGTGGACCGATCCCGGCGCGACGGTAACGGTTACCGTCGGAACTCAAGCCGTGACTGCGACCGCCGCATCCGATGGGCGCTGGGAAGCGAAGCTCGCACCACATTCCGCCGGCGGGCCGGAGACGATCATGGTCGCGGGGCCAAAGACGGTGACGCTGAAGAACGTGCTGTTCGGAGACGTTTGGGTCGCGTCCGGCCAGTCGAATATGGACTTTGGCATTAACGGCGTAGACCAGTGGTGGAACGAGATGCCAGCCTCCACTGACAATGTCCGCCTGTTCGCTGTCGCGACCAATTCCGCATTCAAGCCTGCGGAAACGGTGAGTGGCGCGTGGGTAACCGCGACAGCCGACAACCTGCGAAAGCGAGACCAGTACGACAGCGGAGGCTATACGGCGGTCGGATGGTTTTTCGCCCGCGCGGTTTTCCGCAAAACCGGGATCCCGATCGGTATTATCGAGAGCGCGCAAGGCAATACCGCCATTCAGCCGTGGAGCACGGTGGACGCGCTCCGCCAAAGCCCGAAGTTTTGGAAAACGATGGACGTGTTCTCCGACTACGAGAAGAACGTCACCGAATCCTTTAAGGCGAGCGATCCCGCTTACGACGAAACGCAAGCGTGGTGCGCCCCAACATTCGACGACGCACTCTGGTCGTCCATGGACTTGCCGCAGGACTGGTCGTTCGGACCCCTGCCGGGATTCAACGGGGTGGTCTGGTTCCGAAAGCACGTCACGCTTCCCCCGAATTGGGCAGATGGCGAGGCCGATGTCAATCTGGGCTATGTCTTCAATTCCAGCGTGATCTGGGTGAACGGCAAGTTCGTAGGCGGCAACGACGGCTATCGCAACGAACACCGAGCGACCGTTCCCTCTTCGCTACTGCACGCGGGCGACAATGTGATTGTCGTGCGTGTCCAAGGCGACCGAGGCATCAATGGCAAAGCGGACCAGATGAAGCTCACGCCTTCGGCTGGCGACGTCGTATCTCTTGCAGGGGCCTGGAAGTATAAAGCAAGCACACCGGGCGCGAAGCTTACCGGTCGCCGCCAGCAGTTTCCGCGTATCTGGACCGGCGCAGGGCTCTATCAGGGAATGATCGCACCATTAACTCATTTTCCGATCAAGGGAGTGATCTGGTACCAAGGCGAAGGCAACGGTGGGCAGTCAACCTATGCTGTCGAGCTAAGCGCGATGATCAAGGATTGGCGCGCCGCGTGGGGTGAAGGCGATTTCCCGTTCTACATCGTTCAGCTTGCCGGTTTCGGGGCGATCCCCGACACGCCGCAGAAGCCTGACTGGGCCCTGACCCGCGAGCTCCAGGCCAAGGTGGCCCGCGAGACGCCTAACTCGGGCCTCGCGGTCGCCATCGACCGGGGCGAAGTGTACAACATCCATCCACCAAACAAGCGCGACGTCGGCAATCGCCTCGCGGTGCTAGCACTGGCAAAGGCTTACGGGCTCGACGTCCCTTGCGAAGGGCCGACGTATAAGTCGATGGCGGTCGAAAGCGGCAAAATTCGGATAAAACTCGATCACGCGGCTGGGCTGAAATCGCTTGGAGGCGCGCCCGGAGGCTTCGCAATCGCCGGTGCTGACCAAAAGTTCGTCTGGGCTCAGGCGATGCTTGACGGCGAAAGCATCATTGTCTGGTCTCCAGATGTCAAAGACCCGGTTGCGGTTCGCTACGCTTACGGCAACAACACAGTCTGTAATGTATACAACGGCGCGGACTTCCCCGCCGTCCCGTTTCGTACCGACATCTGGTGAGCCCCTCGACAACACGAATTGCGACCACGAAAGATGAGAACGCGCTAAAGGTTATGATTGAGCAAACACTTACAGACATTCAGACGATCAGGCTCAGTAACGCAATCGAGATCGATATTGCGATTGACAACGGGTTCTACGAAGGCATCGCCTCCGCCCGCCTCGACGGCGTGCCCTTCCTGGTCCTGGGACGCGGCACACGGCCATATTTCATCACGCCAAACGGCATCGTCTATGACCGGTTCGTTCTCCGGAACACCGACATGTCAGCGGATGGAGCGACGATAGTACTCGATGCCATTGGGAGGGCGGCGCCTGTCCAGCAAGATTCGGACATGTTCCTCTTTCCGCTACTCGCGAAGGGAAATGGCACCGTATCGGATGTCCTGACGATCGACATCGCCGCACGAACGGAACGCGTCAACAGCGAACTCTACCAAGGCTTCGCGATATCGTATGCGTTTGCGAGCGTAACGCAAAGCATCCATTGGATGCTTGAATCGGTCGCGATTGCGCCGAGGGGCACACTCGATGGCGCAGTGATTCTCGATCAGCATATGACGTCGAATATCTGCCGTCTGGAAGAGGCGGTGACCGTAGATTCGACGTATAGCAACGAAGAAAACTATGGCGAAACCTGCATCCAAGCGCCGTGTCGCGCCGGAGGATCGCAGCTGTTCAACCTCGTCCAGGGCTATGAACTTGCAGTCGTGACCTACTTCGAATCGCCCGACGCGCTCAAATCCGCGATCACGTCGGCTGCTGGCGAGGACTTCGTCACCGTTGCCGATTTCCATTACGACACGCTGTCCTTGCAGTTCGCGTCGCAGTCTCGCGTGGTGCTAGCCGCTGCGACGCAGTCGGACACCCGGGCGAAGCGAATCAACCGCTGGACCGCGTGGCGCGACCACACGACGATGCTCTGGCAACGTGCTCTTGGCATTCTGCCAACCGAAACCCTGCCTACCATCGCCCTCGACGGTACTGGAGCAGGCGGCATCGACCCTGGCACAACGTATCCAGAGCTTCTCACCGATTGGGCGAGTCGAATGGGATGGCTGCGTGATCAGGGATACCGAGGCATTGTTTTGCACACCCCGGAATGGATCAGCGCGGGGACCGAACCGACGAAGATCTTCGGCGGCAACAACTGCACGCCGTTCCGGTACCAGCTCTCCGATCTGCTAGGCGGCGATGCCGGCCTCAAGGCCTTTTGCGATGCGGCCCACGCCCACGGCATAAAGGTCTTCGTTTGGATATCCGGTCATCTGTCCATCGAGGCGCCGATTTGGAAGGATCATCCCGAGTGGGTAGTCCGCAATCGTGGCAACCTGATATGGGACGGGCACTACCACACTATCCACGCGATGTCGTTCGTACACGGTGCCCGCGAATGGGTCGCCAGCGACCTGCGCCATGTCCGAGAGGCTACCGGGGTCGACGGCGTGTGGTTCGATTCGTTCACAAATCTCGCACTCCAGGCGATCAATTACCAGTCACCAGGGCGCGAGCCAAATGCACCCGGCGTCCTCGGTTTCCTCGGCGACTTGAGCGCGATGGGCTACGAAATCATGATCGAGTGCATGTCCCAACTTGGCGTTTCGTCGTGGGGCAACCTACGACCCGAAGCCTTGCAGGGCCAAGAGGAGATGCTATACGATACGTGTCTTCGAACGTACCTGAAAGACTGGCTGAAGAACCCCTGCTACACGCGCGACTACTACTTCCGCTGTTTAGCCGCACGAGCCCCGCTTGGCCTTTGGATCGAGGAATATCGCGGCATGCCTGCGGCATTTCCGCTGCCGCTTCCCGATTGGCTAGCACCGCTTAACCTCGCTTATGCGAAAGTCGAAGCGCGAATGCGGCACCGTGAAGTGTTGGAAGACGGGGTAGGGGTACTATGGAGGGATAATGATGGCGCGCCGTCGGCACTGTTCGCCTATCGCGATTCGCTATACCACTTCGATGTCATTGCCACCGACATAATTACGAACTGCCCGGCCAGTGAAGGAATTGCTGCGGGTCATATCTATATGCTTAGCGCTTAGCAGACTAGCATTGCACACGGTAAGTTACGGTTTAGTACTCGCGCCCTCATACTGCACGCCGTTAGGAGCGTCTGGCAAATCTGCCGGCCGCTCTAGAGAATACATGACAGACAGAATCGTTAGCCGTCCGGCAATTTCTTCGCCCAAGGTCACCGTATCAAATGGCGGTCTCGACATCGATATCTGGCTGCCCGATGCCGAGACCGGCCAGTATCGAGGGGCTCGCTTTTCTTGGGCAGGAATCATCGCGCAAGCAAGTTATCGCGGGCACACGTGGTTCGGCGAGTGGCGCGACACACCGAGCGGAAACGAGCATCACGACCATGTCACCGGGACCGCTGGCGAGTTTGGTATGGGCAAGCCGCTTGGTTACGACGATGCCGAGCCGGGTGGCACGTTTGTCAAGATCGGCGTCGGAGTTCTTCGCCGAATCAAGGAACGATTCTATCGCTTCGCGGCCACTTACGAACTTGTCGAATCCCCTGCATGGGATATAGCTGCCGGCGAGGGCTTTGTCGAGATGCGCCAGTGCCTTCAACACGGCACCATCGGCTACGATTACAGCTATCGCCTGGAAGTTCTGGCTGGGTCATTCGTTACCAGCCACCGCCTCGTCAATACAGGTTCGCGCCAAATCCACCAGACCCACTACTCGCACAACTTCTTCGTGCTTGACGGGCTACCCGTCGGCCCTGGCTGCGAGGTCGTGCTGCCGTTCGAAGCCACGGCTCCGGTCAATCGGCTGGGGCCGGTCAAGATTGTCGGTAATAGGCTAGACTTCTCGAACGGGATCGGCAAGCCGGGAGGCGTATTCGCCGAATTGGCTGGCTATGCCAATACGGCGGCGGACAACGCCGTCACCATCCGCAACGGCAACGCCGGAATCGGCGTACACGTGACCGGGGACTGTCCCGTACACCATTACAACTTTTTCGCGACCCCGCGCACTATGTGCCCTGAACCGTTCGTCGACATCGTCATCGACTCCGGAACAGAGTTCGCTTGGAGTCACCGATACGACTTGTTTATCGAATAAACAAAATAGCCCCCAGCAGTTTGGCTGCTGGGGTATTTCAAATTCAAGCTTCCGTAGCCTAGAGCGAGTCGTTTGTCACCTGGAGTGTGTAGACAGGCGATCCCGTGTCGAGGCTTTCGACGACATATATCGTGTACAGCTGTCCCGCGTTAAAAGTAAACGTCGATGTCGGAATCTTCACTGTGGATGTGCCCGTCTGATTAACCGAAATCGATTCGACACCTGCCGCCAAATCGTTGTAACCGCTGATCGACGTGTATCCCACGTTCGTAGCCAGATTGGTTCCACTTCGGATAACGTCGACGGCGGCGAGGTCGGGCGACGCGTGCACGACACGGTAACGGGCTTTGCCGCTATTGGGAGCTGTTCGGTCGTCAACGATCACGGAGAGCTTCGGATAGCGCGCATCGGTCGAATCGGTCACATCCGAGCGACCGAACAGGATCGCCGAGTACGGCGTACCTCCGTTGAGCGTCTGTGTGACGGTCGGGTAGGCGATCGTCGGCTGATCGCTCAGCGTAAACGAGAACACGATGCTGCCGCTGGTTGTCGAGATGTACTTCGAAGCCTGGAAGAACGTCTGATTCGCGGCGATCGGCGTCACGCCCGTGGACACCGTGGCCGTGCCGCTTGAGATGGCGTCGACTGACCTTACCGTGGTCGCGGTATTCGACGAGCTGCCGCTACCACAGCCCGATAGGAGGGCCACCGTCACAGCGGCGACCGGTGCCAGTCCGACCGCAATGCGGCTACGCTTCGTAAAACTGAACATGTTTCATCCTTTCAAGATCGCCTCGCGGCGTCTTCCGTCCAAATTACAAATCAATCAAACTCATTGCCCGCGAGCTTGCGCAATTGACAATGCGCGATCGCAGTGGCTATAATAACGCGTCTGGTCCCACGTGCCGAAGTGGTGGAATGGTAGACACGACGGTCTCAAAAACCGTTGGGGCAACCCGTGGGGGTTCGAGTCCCCCCTTCGGCACCAACTTTCCCCGTTATACGTCGCGTTTCTCAGCGACTATGGTGTCCCACGCGTCGATTCTACCCGCTTGCGAACCCAACCGGCTGAAAATGACGTTCCCGACATCAATAGGCAACGGTGTTTCCGAGAAGTTGGTGATCACCGTAATCCACGATTTGCCGCCACCAGTGGCCGTGGTTCGCTCGGCGACGAACAGCTCTGCCTGATCCGTTCGAGGAAAGCGGACTTCCGAGGTGCTTAGACCGCCAAGAGCGGCCTTTGTTTCAAATACCCTGCGATATTCCACGATCTCGTCGCCAGACGGGCGTTCGCGCATTTTCCACCCACCGCCAAAATTGGTGAAACCCGCGCCAATCAACGCGAGCGTTGTCCAAAGCGCTCGTTCGGCGTCGCCCTCGCGATCATGCTTCGTGAACGCCAGCGTGTCGTGATTCACATTAAAGAACGCTAACCAGGTATTCGCAGGCATGCCGAGCACCTGCTCGGCGACGATACGCTGTAGCGTCCCGCCGTCGATTCGACCGTCCAGCAACCGCTCCATCAGCCAGTCGATCGTAAAGACCCACTGCCAGCACACAAGATCGCAACGACGAGCCAACTCAGGGCCAAACGTCTCCGCCATGAGGATGGCATCGTCGTTCACTTCGCGAATCGCCGTGCGAACTTCCTCCAGGAGCGTGAACACCGCCGCCGAATGCTCGTAAGGCTGTAGCCCGCCGTCGGGACAACCCCAGTTACCGCCGCGATGGCCCGGCGCATCGACGCGGAATCCGTCTGCGCCCCATTCGCTGACACACCGCACCGCGTAGTCGATCAGAAACGCGCGCAAACCCGGCGATGCGGGATCGAGGCACGGAGCTTGCCAAACCGGGTGGGGGAGGATCGCGCCGTTTACATCGCGATAAAACCAGTCCGGGTGGTCCGAGTAGTATGCGCTTTCCTTAGTCGCGATCACTAGC
>FSUH01000115.1_pt1 | contig 11083 bp, 10 predicted proteins | sample 1637361 | NCBI WGS metagenome assembly FSUH01 (sample SAMEA3914816, study PRJEB12502) | metagenome | biome: forest; material: soil | place: USA | collected 2011-09-16 | depth 0.3 m | reverse complement strand
GCCTTAGTACACTTCCAGCTCAACATGCCGGTCAAACTCGCTGCTGGCGACGTAACGGTTCCGTCCGGACTCTTTGGCGGCGTACAACGCCTTATCGGCCATCAGCAGCAGCTTGTCGCCGCTTCGCGCATCGAGCGGGAACGTTGCCGAGCCGACGCTGACCGTGACCCTCGCCCAGCAGTAGTCACGATCCGGGTCTTCGGGAAGCTCGAACGATGTCGCTTCGACGGTCTGTCGAATGCGCTCGCAGACCTGAGCGGCCTGCTCGAGCGACGTTCCCGGGCAGACGATCACGAACTCCTCGCCTCCATAGCGGGCAGGTATATCGGAGTCGCGCAGCGCGCCCTTCAAGATTGTCCCGATCTGCGACAGGAGCACGTCGCCCGCCTTGTGGCCGAACGAGTCGTTGAACTTCTTGAAGAAGTCGATGTCAAGCATGATGACGGTTAGAATGTCGCCGTGCCGCTCGCACCGGCTAAGCTCTTCGGTAAGGCGCTTCTCGAAGTATCGGTAGTTGGCAAGCCCGGTCATGCTGTCGTTGAACGCCAGCCGTTCCAGCCGGTCGCGATAGATCGCCTGCTGGAGGCTGAGTCCGACATGCATCGTGTAGCGGCCGATAGCCGCAACTTGTCCGGGCGTGAACGATCCCATGCGTGCATTGCGCGAGAAGCACAGAATACCGATCAGGCCCTCGGCGCCTCGAAGCGGGGCATACACGGCCATCTCGGCATCCGGGTCGAAGAGGATCGGCGATTCCGGCCCGATCAAGGTCGTCGGAGGATGGATGATGTCGCTGCGGCGAAACACGAGCGGCGTGTCGTACATCTGCTCGCGCCGACCGCGAAACGCCTGATCGACGACCATACTTGGTAGGAGCTCCGTGTGGCTGGCATGCGACACCTGGTCGCGTAATCGCAACGTCTCGTCGTTGCCGTCGTCCAGCAGGTAGACCGCGCACTGCGACGACTCGATCGTCTCTGCGGCGTTGATCATGACAAGGTTGAGCGTGGTACGAAGGTCGATCGATGTTTCGAGCATCCGCGAGATGTCGACGAGCGCATCGAGCTCTCCGACCCGCCGCGCCAAAGCGCGCGAGGTCCGACGCATGCGCAGGTTGATGGATGCGCCAAACAGCGCCATAAGCGGAAACGAAATCGCGATGGCCGGGATGAACCCGGCTGTCAGCACCGAGTGCGCCCAGAGACTCAAGTATCCGACCGCCAGGGCGACAGCGGTGCCCAAGCTCGCTCGCAAGCCGAACTTGAGCGAAGTTACGACGAGCGGGAGGTACAACACGAAGAAGAACGGTGAATCGACGCCGCCCGTAACGAGGATGTAACCGATAGCGAGCAGGAAGAACGTCATGATCCCAGCCGTGGCTTGCACGATCGGCATCTCGGTCGACCCGGACCGTGTCGGCTGGTCGATGTCACGCTCGTGGAAGCGCGTAAGCCAGCCCGTGCGATCGGCGACGACATATAGGAACGCCGCCACGGCCACGAGCAGCAATGCAGGGAGTTCCGTATGCTGCGCTCTCGCGGCATCGGAAGACAGGATGCCGCCGATTGCGAGGGCACAAGCCGTGACGGCTATCAGTAATCGTTCTCTATTTACGTTCATAAGTCGTTCATGGTCAGCGCGACGATGTGCTGACCGACCGAACGACTCGTCCGATTACGGAATGTTGAGCACTGACCGCGCCTTCTTCAATTGTGCGATGACGGCTTCCCGTCCCGTTCCACCGGGAACATTCCGGCCGTTCACGCTCCGTTCGACGGTAGCGATATCCGAAGGCGCATTTAGGAAGAGCGGTGAGAAGTGCGCGAGCTCCGTATTAGGTAATTGTTCCAGGTATGTCCCGTTATCCGTACACCAACGAACGATTTTCCCGACCACTTCGTGGGCTTGACGGAAAGGCAAGCCCTCTCGTACAAGGAAGTCAGCAAGGTCCGTCGCCGTCGAGAAATCACCGTCAAGTGATCCCCGCATTCGCGAAGAGTTAAACGTCAAGTTGTCAAGAAGTATGACCAATACATTCAAGCAAATTCGCACCGTATCGACCGCGTCAAAGAGAGGTTCCTTGTCTTCCTGGAGATCTTTATTGTAGGCAAGCGGGAGACCTTTAAGTATCGTCAATAAACTCGTCAGGTCGCCATAAACTCTTCCTGTTTTACCACGGATCAGTTCGGAAACATCAGGATTTTTTTTCTGCGGCATGATCGAACTGCCGGTGGTGACGGAGTCGCCCATTGTCAGCCAGCCGAATTCCGGGTTGCTCCAGAGGATGAACTCCTCGGATAGGCGCGAAAGGTGGGTCATCACAAGCGACAGGCCCGCGACGGTTTCTACGGCAAAGTCGCGATCAGAGACGGCATCAAGACTGTTATCGCTGATCGCCGAGAAGCCGAGCGTATGCGCCACTGCCTCGCGGTCGATTGGGTATGTCGTGCCAGCAAGCGCACCCGCACCAAGCGGAAGCACATCGACGCGCCGGAACGCGTCGCCCAAGCGACCAGCATCGCGGTCGAGCATCCAGAAGTACGCGAGCAAGTGGTGTGAGAGGCGAACCGGTTGGGCGTGCTGGAAGTGGGTCATCCCAGGGAGGATAACGTCCATGTGGGCGTCAGCGAGGTCAACGAGCTTCTTCTGCACGGCGCGCAGTTCGGTAATGACCTCTTTGAGTTCGTCCTTGAGCCATAACCTTAGGTCGGTGGCAACCTGGTCGTTACGGGAACGGCCCGTGTGGAGCTTGCCCGCGACTGGCCCGATCTTCGCCGTAAGGAGCGTTTCGACGTTCATGTGAACGTCTTCGGCCTCTTCAGTGAACACGGATGCTCCGGATTCGATGTCCGCTTGGACGGCTCTCAGCCCGGATTCGATTTCGGTGGCGTCTTCGGCGGGGATGATTTCGGCTTTGCCAAGCATGCGCACATGCGCGATACTCCCCTGGATATCGTGCCGCCAAAGGCGCTGGTCGAACGCGATGCTAGCGTTGAAGTGGTTGACGAGCGCGTCAGTGGACTCGGAAAATCGGCCGCCCCATAGCTTTGCCATAATTGTGGTCTTCTCCCTGGACAATCTGTCCGTCCGCAATACAAGCGGCATCGACTAACGGAAATACTGCATCCAGATATCTGGTTGTGTGAGGGCGGTAAAGCCTACCTTTTCGTAGACGCCGTGCGCGTCACCCGTGCGCAGCCAGATCTTCTTGACATCCGCGATCTGCGGATGCTCGCAAGCCAAACGAACCACGGCCTGCCCGAGGCCCATGCCGCGATGCTCATCGGCGACATAGACATCGGCGAGGTACGCGAAGCGAACCGTGTCAGACAGCACCCGCATGTATCCGACCTGCTTGCCTTCGAAATAGGCACCGATCACAATCGTCGAGGCGTTCGCTGCCTGCTCGACTTTCGGGCGCGTGATACCTGGTGACCAGTACGTCTCAGTTAACCAGGAATGAACTACGGCGTAGTCGACTCGGGCGCGATCGTCGTTGATCACGTATTGATTGTACGTCAGTTGCATGGCAGATCTCAGCGAGCCATCGCGTTGGCGATGGCCACTACGCTACAGCACCAGACTGAGGACGGCTTTTTGCGCATGCAGCCGATTTTCGGCCTCGTCAAAAACGACCGACTGGTCCCCATCGAGGACCTCGGCGGTTATCTCCTCTTCCCGGTGAGCGGGAAGGCAGTGCATGACGATCGCGCGCTTGTCCGCATGCTTCATCAGTGCGGCATTGAGTTGGAAGCTCGCGAACGCTTTGGCGCGGATCGCGGTCTCCTCCTCCTGGCCCATCGATGCCCAGACATCGGTATAGACGGCATCGGCACCTTCGACGGCTTCGGCGGCGCTGTGTGTGATGGTCAACGTCGCGCCGGTCGCCTTGGCATCGGCCTTTGCCCGGTCGACGACGGCTGGCAATGGCTCGTAGCCTTCTGGGCAGCCGAGCGCGAAGTGCACGCCTAGCTTGGCGGCGAGGAGCATGAGGCTATGGGAAACGTTGTTGCCGTCGCCCACGAACGCCATCTTCTTGCCATTGATGTCGCCCTTATGCTCGATAAAGGTCTGAAAGTCCGCGAGCGCCTGACAGGGATGTTCAAGGTCCGACAGGCCATTGATGACTGGGATCGTGGCATTGTCGGCGAGATCGACGACCGTCTTGTGGTCGAACACTCGAGCCATGATGCCGTCGACCCATCGCTCCAGGTTATGGGCGACATCTGGGACCGTCTCTCGTACACCAAGGCGCGCCTCGTAGTTGATGGCGTGGCCACCGAGTTGCGTCATGCCCGCTTCGAACGTGACGCGGGTTCGCAGAGACGGCTTTTCGAAGAGCATGACGAGGGTCTGGCCCTTGGCAAACAGGGTCTGCGTCTCGTCGAACTTGCTCCGCTTGAGGCGAGCGGCGACATCGAGGATCAGCGATGCTTCTTCGGGCGTGAGGTCGTTGATCGACAATAGGTCCCGACCTCGCAGGCGAGTTTCGCCGAGTACATCGAGCAGTTCGGATCGCCCCCGCGGGGGTGCCATTCGTTGTGATATCAGCTTATTGTAGACCACTAGTGTATAACCTCAGACAATATGGCGACCGCCTTGTCGACATCGGAAGCCGTGATAACGTAGGGCGGCAGGAGCCGCAGAATCGAGTCGCCGACCGCGTTAATGATCAATCCACGCTCGAGCGCGCCGAGCATGACAGCGCGAGCGTTAGGCTGCGCCAACTGGATGCCGATCATCATGCCCTGCCCCCTCACCTCGGTCACGCGGTCGCCAAGAACGGACGTAAGCTCGGACGCGAGGTAAGCGCCAGTGGTCGCGTTGTTCGCAAGGAGGCCTTCGTCCTCGATGGTTTCGATGGTTGCAAGCGCGGCAGCGGTCGCAAGCGGATTTGCTGCGAATGTGCTGCCATGGTCGCCGGGGACCAATGTCTCCGCCGCGCGACCTCGCGCGATGCAAGCGCCAATCGGAACGCCGCTGCCGAGCGCCTTGGCGCTCGTGAAGACGTCCGGCACCACATCGGTCGATTCGAATGCCCACCACATGCCTGTTCGGCCCATTCCCGTCTGGATCTCATCGAAGATAAGGAGAGCGTTGTGCTTGTCGGCAAGGTCGCGAGCAGCTCTTAGAAACTCGGCAGTGAGCGGATAAACGCCGCTTTCGCCTTGGATCGGTTCCAATAGGATCGCGCACGTGTCGTTGTTCACAGCGGCTTCGAGTTCGGCGACGCTGTTTCGCTCAACGTACGTGAAGCCGGGGATCAAGGGCCGGAACGGCTCTTGGTACTTGGGCTGGGCGGTCGCCGTTACAGTGCCCATGGTTCGGCCGTGGAACGATCCCGTCGCGGTCACGAAGCCTATCTTGTCGGGCGAGAAAGCCTTGCCGGCTTTCCGAGCGATCTTTAGCGCGGCCTCGTTGGCCTCGGCTCCGCTGTTGCAAAAGAAAACCCGTTCGAAGCCCGAGATTTCGATCAGCTTTTTCGCGAGCCGAGCTTGCGGCACGGTGTAGTACAGATTCGACGTGTGGATCAGGGTAGCCGCCTGCTCCTGGATTGCGTGGACGATCCTTGGATGGCAATGGCCGAGGCCGTTGACGGCGATACCGCCGAGGAAGTCGAGATAGGCTTTGCCGTCCGCGTCGTAAAGCGTAGCCCCTTCGCCACGCACGAAGCAGACGGGAAGGCGCGCGTAGGTGTGCATCAGGTACGCGTCGTCGTCGGTTTTGATTGCCGTGAGTGTGACCTCGTCGGGCTTCACTGGTTTTTCAAGCGCTTCAATCATTATCACTTTCCTCGCTATTAGGCGGCGGCTGGTGGTTGAGTAACAGCCACGCGACAAATGCTTGCCACGACATCTTGTAAAACGGCTCCTTGAGTCGTCGGCTTAGAAACGTATTGAGAAGTCGATCGATTTCGTAGATCGGTTCGGCTTCGAACTTCGCCTTGCCGTCCATCAGCGGAGCCTTTCTCGATGCATTTGTAAGTACATAAATGGCACCCGAGTCGTACAAGCTGACGAACATGACGATCAATCCGTACGGTTGCACGCGCTCCGAAACGAGAGCGTAGGCTTTGTGCTTCGTCGATGCTAGCACACAGCTCTGAAATCGCGAATCAGAGACAGACGTTAAGCTCGCCTCATGCTTGAAACCGAGCGCTTCGATTTCCCGAAATGCGCGCGAGGATACTTCATTAGCTGGTATTCGCTTACCCATCACTGGACGTATCGACGAAAGCAGCCCCTCGCCGCTCTCCGATACTAAATCCGCTTCCGCTAGAAGGTCATCGAGGCTCAAACCTCGCGTATCGGCCCCGGCCTTAACCAGGCGCCGAATGACTGCTTTGCTACGTCCATCTATGGCAACATCTAACGCCGATACTCCAAGTGGACGTACGTTCACGTCGGCTCCAGCACCAAGCAGGAGATCGATCACATCGATGTTATCGTCCAGGGCGGCCATCATGAGCGGCGTGTAGCCGTCCGGATTTGGGATGTCGACATTTGCGCCGCAATCAATGAGCAACTTGGCGGCCTCAATGGGGCCGGCCTCTAACGTGAACGACAGCATCGTCGCTCCGTCTGGCATGATCGAGTTTACATTCGCGCCGTTAGCAATTGCCTTTTCAACCCCTCGCTGGTTGACGGCAAGCAAGCTGTCGAACATCCTCAGGCTGCTCTCGTCGGGAAGCCGCTTGGTCAGGCTTTCGTAATAAGTCTGGCGCTCGCGGCATTGCTTGAGCACGTCCTGCTCGGTCCAGCCGTTGGTGCTCGCGCCTTTCGACATCAGCCATAGGGCGAACTCGACCTGGCCCGTTTCTCGGGCGCAGTCGAGCGCCGTCGCTTCGCTACCGTCTCCGGCTTCGAGTTCGACACCGAGGTCGAGCAACAGCAGCGCAGTGGCGATATCCCCGACTGACGCCGCGATATGGAGCGGAGTCGCACCATATTCATCGGTTTCGTTCGGGTCGGCGCCCGCGTCGAGCAGGTCCCTGACCAGAGGCGATTTGGCCTCAATGGCTGTGTGAAGGGCGGTCGCGCCCGACTCGCCTTGGGACCCGATCTCGGCACCTGCCGCGAGCAGCGCTTTGACTATTTCGGTGTGCCCTAGCTGGATCGCCGCTTGGAGCGGCGTATTTCCAGCCTGGTCTAGCATCTTCAGCGAGGCGCCCGATTTGAGGCGCTTCAGAACACCGTTCAGATCGCCCTTTTCGATTGGCTTAAATAGCGACATAGCTTCCGTCCTAGCGAACCATCGTGCCGACTCCCTGGTCGGTGAACATCTCTATGAGGAGTGCGTGCGGAACGCGCCCGTCGATGATATGCGCGCGCTCGACGCCGTTGTTCAGCGCCGTTATGCACGCGCCGATCTTTGGGATCATGCCCTTCTCGACTGCGCCGGCGGTGATCAGGCTTTGAGCCTCGCGAGTGGTCATCTCGGCGATGAGGCTGTCCTTGTCGGCGAAGTCGCGGTAAATACCCTCAACGTCGGTCATCATGATCAGCTTCGACGCGCCGAGCGACGCGGCGAGCTCGCCCGCGACCGTGTCGGCGTTGACGTTATACGACTCGCCGTCCGCGCCGATGGCGACACTGGAGATGACGGGGATGTAGCCGTCGCGCACGAGCGTGTGGATGATGCCGGGATTGATGCGCGTCACACGTCCCACGAAGCCGATATCGCCCTGCGCGGTATCCTTTTCGGCGACGATCAGGCTACCGTCCTTGCCGCTCAGGCCCACGGCCTGACCGCCCTGGCGGTTGAGATGCGCGACAATGCCCTTGTTGGTTTTGCCAGCGAGAACCATTTCGACGATCTCCATGGTCTCGGCGTCGGTGACTCGCAAGCCGCCGACGAACTCCGGCTCCTTGCCCATGCGAGCCATCGCCTGCGAGATTTCGGGACCGCCGCCGTGGACGAGCACGACATGGATGCCGACATAGTGCATGAGCAAGATGTCCTGCATAACGGCGGCCTTGAGGCCCTCTTCGATCATCGCGTTGCCGCCGTATTTTACGACAACGGTCCTATCGTAGAAGCGGCGGATATACGGGAGGGCCTGGATGAGGACCTCGGCATGGATATTGTTCTGTTTCACGTTCTACGCTCCCTCGTTACTTTTTCAGGTCTATATAACTCATAATCTCAGACATTCCAGGCGGCACTAAACGCCAAAACCACCGTGTGTCAATAACCAATTCAGGAAGTACCGCACTACGATAGGACTCGTCATCATTCAAAGGGCGAAGTTCGTACTTTTGATCTGGGCCAAGCGCATAAAATATACATTCCTGCCCATCAGGGTCAATGATCCAATACTCTTTAACTCCTGCCGCTTCGTACTCCATATACTTCGTTATGCGGTCTCTTTCGATGCTGTCAGGAGAAACCACTTCTACCGCTAGGTCTACTGGGCCATCCACAAAGTTACGTGTAATGATTGTAAGATGCTCCGCCCGAACAAAAGATATATCGGGTTCGCGTCCGCTACGTTGCTGTCGCAATCGCATTTGAAACGGTGCGGTAATCAGCCTACCACCATAAACTTCCTTATATCGTCCAAAGGCATAGGTCAAGATTTCGACAATGCTCTGATGCGGTAAGCTCACTGGACTCATTACAATAATCTCGCCATCGACCCATTCAGCATGCTGTGTATCGTAGTCGGCCAAGAACTCTTCAAAGCTCACCCGTCGTAACGGGTCCGGGCCGCTAGTTCGATCTTTATTCAGAATTACAGCCATATCTCGACCTCCTACAACTTAGACCCTACCCAAACACAATCGCGCATCCCGTCGCAATCGATGCCCTCGACGCTTCGCGGAGTGCGCAGCAAGTGTGCGTCTCGACAGCGTATCGGCGCCAGCCGGTGGCGTCGGCGGACCAGTTGTCGACGGCTTCCCACACATCGGGATCGTCCGCCGTCAGCGTCGGCGGGATGCCAAGCGCTGTCGCGAGGCGCTCGCATTCGTCGAGCAGGCGCTGCGACGATCCGATCATCGTGCCGGTGATTTGCAGCGCTTCGGGCCCGGCGATCACGTCGGCGAAATCTACGGGCACGTAGTATCCCTCGGCATCGCTGTGCCAGATAATGTGCTGGTAGCCAGGTTTTGTCGGCTCTGACGACTTGCCGTTATTGGCGTAATACCGCTTCAGCAGCGGGTCGTCGGTCGCGTCGCTCATGGGCGGCGGGACTTCGCCGCTTTCGGCGAGGTGCGCTGCGATGCGCCGAAGCTTGTGCAACGCGCTGTAGCCGATCAGGTCGCATTCGTATGATGTGTCGGGGATATCGCCCGATAGCGAGCGCTCCTCGAATTTCCCGTAGCCTTGGCCGATCAGCAATTCACTGATCGCGTCAAACTCTGCGACGTACGATTCGGCCATCTCTTCGTCGTCATCGAGCATGTCGAGAATTCCGACAGCGATTGTTAGGCCCATGGTTGTAATGGATTTAGGCATCCGGTATCGGGTGCCAGCGGCTTCGCCGCGCCTCGGAAGAGCCGATCGCTCGCCTTCGCGAGCTTTGACTGTGTTACGTGTGGTACTCGGCGTTGATCTTCACGTAATCGTAGCTGAAGTCGCATGTCCACACCGTTGCCTTCTCACCGCCCTCCTGGTGGAGGTCGATATCGATGGTGATCTCCTTCGCTTTCATGGCCTCGCTGACGACGTAGCCGTTGAACTTGGTCGGCTGGCCGTTTGAATATACCTTGTGCCCGGCGAGTGTGATCTCGACGGCGGTCGGTTCGAACTTGACGCCGCTGCGGCCGACGGCAGCGAGGATCCGGCCCCAGTTGGGGTCGTTGCCGAAAAGGGCTGTCTTGACCAGGTTGGAGTTCGCAACGGTCTTCGCGACGCTTCGGGCGAACGACGCCCGTTGCTCGGCGGACATCTCACGCTCGTTGGCGGCATAAACTTGCATCAGGTTGCCGGGAGGTGCGACATTGCGAACGATCACCTCGACCAACTTGGTCGCGCCTTCGCCGTCCCGGGCGATCTCCTTGGCCATGTGCAAGCAGACATTGTAGAGCGCAGTTTCGAACGTGACCGCGTCGGCCGAATCTTGCGAGATGATCGGGTTGTTGCCCGCAAGGCCGTTCGCGAGTACGAGAACGCTATCGTTGGTACTCGTGTCGCCGTCGACGCTGATCGAGTTGAACGTGTACCAGACGCATCGGGCAAGCATGCCCTGCAGGACAGGCTGTTCGATAGCGACATCAGTGGTGACGAATCCGAGCATTGTGGCCATGTTCGGGGCGATCATGCCGGAGCCTTTGGCGATGGCGCCGATGCGGCCGACTTGGCCGTTCGACAGCTGAAACTCGACGGCGAAGACTTTAGGGAACGTGTCGGTGGTCATGATGCCGATCGCGGCATCATCGCAATTGTCCGCATGCAGGATCTCGCATGTCGCCGCCACGCCCGCTTCGATTTTGGCAAGCGGCAACGCGACCCCAATCACGCCGGTGGAGGCGGTGAGCACCTTCTCGGGTGTGGTCCCGACGTGCTCGGCGACGATCTGCGCCATCCGCTCGTCGTCGTGCGCACCGCCTTCGCCGTTACAGGCGTTGGCGTTGCCGCTATTGCAGACGATCGCACGGGCGACGCCCCCTTCGACTCGCTTCTCGTTTGCGATCACGCAGTGTGCGCGGACCACGTTTTGGGTGAATACACCCGCGACGACGGCGTCGACATCGGACACGATAAGCGCGATATCGTTTCGCTTCCTCTTTATTCCGGCATGCGTCCCCGCGCACCGGAAGCCTTTGGGGGCAACGACCCCTCCTTCGATTGTATGCATCTCTGTGTCTCTTTGGTAACGAAATTCGTTAGGATTTAGGAGGCGCTCCAGGCCCGCGCGGCGAATTTTCTTTCGCTTCGCGGTTTGTGGCCGGCGCTTCTGCTCATTTCATTTGCTTCGGGCATATGGCCCGCAGCGCATGCCTTACGGCCATTGCGCCGACATCGTTAGGCCCGCCGTTTCGGCGAAACCGGAAATCAGGTTCATGTTTTGGATCGCCTGTCCTGCAGCGCCTTTGACGAGATTGTCTTCGGCGGCGATGACGGTCACACGACGCAGGCG
>FSUH01000045.1_pt1 | contig 11131 bp, 12 predicted proteins | sample 1637361 | NCBI WGS metagenome assembly FSUH01 (sample SAMEA3914816, study PRJEB12502) | metagenome | biome: forest; material: soil | place: USA | collected 2011-09-16 | depth 0.3 m | reverse complement strand
GCGTCCCCGGCGACCCCGATCTCCCACTCGGCGCGTTCGTAATACGGCTCGAGGTCGTCATAGGTGATCGGCCAATCGGCAAGCGAACTGCCGTCTGGCGCACCGTAGTGCGATGCCATCCGGAAATCCTGCGGTGCGAAACGCCACGACTGCATGCCCCAAACCAGCGTCCCGCCACCGATACACGCCGCATTGTTCTCGTAGCCGCCTTGGTGGGGGTTGACGATCCGCAGCTTCCCGTTCGCGTCGACGCTCACGCGCGGGTTACCGGCGATATCGGGGCCGGCGTTGTGGCCGTACGCGGCATAGCGCTGATTGCGCAAATGATCGCGCGTCTCGTCGGCGAACGACAGGTTGCGCCCCCGTTCAAGCAGTAGGACGCGCTTCCCCGCCTCCGAGAGCACACCGGCGACGATCCCGCCAGCCGCGCCGCCGCCAACCACGATCACATCGTACTCGCTCATTTCGCACCCTCCGCATACGGCCCGAACCCGATCATGCGCCACGAAACCTCGTCGCGATTGCCCCCGTTTCCGGGGTCGGCATAGTACCCTTCGGTCGTGTTCGCGACCGCGAGGTCAAAGAACCCGCGCGGCGAGACGGGCCATTCCGCGACGGTTTTGCCGGCCTCGACGGCATGGAGAATCAGGTCCTGCGTCGAAGTGTCAAGATCGGCAAACGCCGCGCCATATCGCGCCACGGCCTCGCGGTCGAGGGCCTTGAGGCCCTCGCGATAGAGCGGCACGCGGTCATGGAGGTCGCGGTCGAACTGACCGACGATATAGTCGATCACGCCGGCGTCGGACGCCCCCGGGTACTCGTCAGCCGGCACAATGCGGTCAACCAGCGCCGTCAAGGCGCGCAACTCGTCGGGAAAAAGGTGGGACATGGAAAGGCTCGTGTTCTAAAAATAGCCGTCTAGCTTTGTAGTCTAGACATTATAACCCCGAGCGCCGCTCCGCGCGTTGGGCGCGGTGAAGATTATGGTGAGATATTGGTTAGGGGGACACAGTGGGGACGTTCCGTTTGTACCGGCAACGAGGATATGCTGAGCAGTAGACAAACGGGCCATGTTTGCTTACACGGGGAACGAGTGGTTTATCACATTTGGGGCACCGTTTTTGCTCAGCACCGTCACTTGCAGGGGCGATACCTTCGCCACCATTTGATTTTTCGACTTCCGGAATCCCAGCCGGAAGACTTCCGTCAGCACGGCGAAGTACTCTAAGCTTCAGCATCGCCAAGCCCGACCTGTCGATCAGTCGCACATTGTTCTTGTCGGCTAAGTCCTCTGCCTGGGGTGTGAAATAGTTCGAAGTTATGACCATGGCGGAATGCGCTTTGTTGGGAGCCATGGAAGCTACGACTTCCTGAACGGCGCTTATACCCACTGGGTGATCCCATCGTTTCGCTTGCACGACGATGCACTCGCCGTCGCGCTTCAAAATCAGGTCTACACCTTGGTCGTTGTTTGGAGGCGTAAGCTTTACGTTATAGCCAAGACAATGATAGAGTTGGGCGAGGTACTGCTCGAATTCAATTCCACTCATGCGGTCTATTACATGCATGTCTGCCTTACGAATAGCTTTGACGTCGCGCCAATAGAACACCAGCGCCAGCAGGCCAATGATGACCATGAGGATGATAGATCCGCCCACTAAGGGACTTCGTAGCCCTGCAATCCATATGCAAACGGTAATTAGAAAGAATGTTATCCCAACGGACTTTTCTGTAATTGTGCGCATGTATTCTTGACTTTCAGACAGTGATACCCATCCACTATACCCGCTACGCAGCGGCCATCGGGTCCAGCGACGCGCTGGCGCTCCCCGCGCAGGGGCTGCCGGAGGCTCTTCCCAACCCCAATTCCCTCCACCGCCGTCGCGACACGTCGCCCGGCTACCAGCGCTACCGCCCAGTGACAGCGATGAGCGGGTCGTTACCGACGCGATTGAAGTCGAACAGCGCTGGCTGCTGGCCGATGCGTCCCGACGGGACGCGCTACTAGGGCGGGCCGTGCGCCTCATCCGGACTCTTTGTCTCTCTGCCTCGGAGAGAAGAGGGGATCCCGCCTCGGGGATAGAGAGGTCCTCACAAACCGAATTCGCTCAGCCGCCGATGCAGGGAACACCCTCAACGCCGCCGAATAAATCCAATGTAGCGGGCAGACGAGCTTAACGTCGCTCGCGGCTTATCGACTTCGAAGGAGAAGCTGACCATGACCCGATTGAATCGTGCCACAAAGCGCGTCGCGGCATTCGCGCTGCTCGCACTTGCCGCTCTCGCTCTCGCCCCCGTCGCCAATGCCGATCCGATCAAAGTGACCCCGTTGCTGGTCGCGTTCAAGCAGTACGGCCCGAAGGTGATCGCATTCGTATTCGCAGTCGATATGAAGGAAGCGATTCCGGCAGGTTACCTGCCGTTCGTCCATGTCGTGGACAAGGCGCATCCGGGACCGAAGGACGTCGTGTTCCAAACGTCGGCGGGCATTCCCGGGACACCGGACAAGTGGCCGGTCGGCCAGGTTAGCACTGGCGCGCTGACATTCGCAAACGTGCCCGAGGGCCTCGCCGATGGCGAGTACGACATACGCCTCGGTCTCTACGACGCGGTCAAGGGACCTCGCCTCGAACTGACGGGTGCCGATGACGGCAGCCGCCGTTACACGGTCGGCAAGATCGTGGTCGCGGGCGCGACCATCACCGCTCCTGGTATCAATCTGCCGACCCCCGCCCAGGAGGGCCGACTCAACGTCGTCCCGTCGGCCACCGACCTCGCGCAGACGGGACCGCGCTCGTTTTCGTACCGCGTGGTCTTCGATGTCAACGACAAGATTCCCGCCGGTTACCGCCTGTTTATCCACGCCACGCCTTTGGTCGTCACCAAAGATCGCGACATTATGTTCCAAACCGACCCAGCGATCGCGACCCTTCCCGAGACCTGGGCCATCGACCAAAAGGTCACCGGCAACCTGGCGACCGCCACCCTGCCGACGGACCTTGCCGACGGCACGTACACGCTGCGCATCGGCATGTACAACCCCACCGCCAACGGCATCCGCGCGAAACTCTCCGGTCTCGACGACGGTGGCCAACGCTTCGCGATCGCACGGTTCGTAGTCGCCGGATCGAAGATCACGGTGACGAAGCCGTGAGGCTAAGCTAACCACACAAGACTCATGTCGAGATCGCCTTATGGCGATCTCGACTCTTGCGTAGGCAGGCATTCCTGCCTATTCCAGCCGATGTTTCAACATACGGTCCCGAAGCGCCGTGCCACCCACGGATCTAACCTCTCTTGCCCGCGCCTGCCCGCGAGAACTTACCTGATCACAACGTCTGACGCTGTAAACCGCGTCACCCGCCCCCGCCTCACGCAACCTTCACCCGCGTCGTCACCACGTGCTCCGTCCGTAGCGGTGCCGACTCGATCCGCATCGCGGCGAGCAGTTCGCCGCTCGCGGGCAGTACCGCCGGGAACGGCACGACGATCTCCACCCGATCCCCCGCAACCAGCGCTCCGGTCGCCGTCCCCGCGAGCCGCTCGTCGCTCAGCCACACCCGCGCCATCGGGGCCGAAAAGGCGCGCCGCCGCATCGCCTAGCGCGACGCCGACATCGGCGAGCCGGCATCGGCACCAGGTGGGTCGGTGAATGTGTGCGTGGGAGGGATTATACAGGACGAACAGCTCTATTTCGAGCGTACGGATTTCGGTGCGCGTCGTTTGCGATCTCTCGCACTCATGGCATAATGTAAGCGAAGGCTTAGAAGGAGGAGCGCTGATCAATGCCACTGCAATTCGATATACCAATTACAGTAAGCGGACTGACCGACGAAGACTTGATGCGACTTCCTTCGGACGGGTTAAAGTACGAAGTCGTAAGCGGAGAAATCGCAACGGCCCCTGCTGGCTTCGAACACGATGTCATCGGTGCGGTCATCATTGGTTTGCTACTTCCCTCTACGCGCGGACGTGGATTCATGACGATCGCACAGGCGGGATTCCGCATGAAGAACGGCAACTTGCGATGCCCGGATGTTTCGTTCACGCTTAAGGAACACCTCCCAGACGGCGTGCCGCCAAAGGGTTTCGCCCAGCGCGCCCCAGATCTTCCAATCGAGATCGTCTCGCCGACCGAAAGCGAGGCGGATGTGTTCGCTAAGATCGGCGAATACCTCGAATCGGGAAGCCAGGAAGTTTGGATACTGGAACCGACGACCCGTAGCGCCACCATTTATCGATCGGCTTCTGATACCCGATCCCTCGGTCCCAACGACACCATCGCCTCGCCAAAGCTATTCCCCGGCTTTACGGCAAAGGTAAGCGAGCTGTTTGATTTGGGGTAACTGCAGTCGATATGGTTTCATCGATACCCAGGCAGACGCCTTAGCCTGGTAAACTTGCCACCCATTCCCATATCAATGGTGAGATTACCCGTTGAACCGAACTTCCGAGTTTAAGAGTGTATACGGGGAAGGTGTGCGGTTCGCCACCCATATGCCACACCCAACGAACCTTTCGAAAGTGTTGTAGATCCCAACCCTGGACATTCCCAAACTTTTCGCTGAAATCGTACCTGCCGGTGATCTCGCCAACGCCGTACACTTGCTGAGTTCCTACTCGTAAGACCACCACGTCGCCGACGCGCAATTCTTCCGCAAATCGCTTGATGATTCCCGCTTTGGTGGTTGTCCATCCGTCGGAAAGCATCGGAACTCGGCAGTCGGGCCACGGACCGTATCTGCCGGGGCCAAAAACGATGACTCCCTCGTCCAAGCACATCTTCGCGTAGTTCGTTTCTTTGCCGTTTCCCGCTGCGACTTGCCACAAAGATTTGCCGTTAACGTCCATCTTTCATCTCCCAATACTCAGAAACAGAATAATAAGTTGATTTATCCGAGCCGGACCATATACCCTGCTAGCATTTTGGCCAACTGTCACGACTAGGGTATAAATAAGGCGAAGTGCTTAGGCGTTTCGCGAACATCGTATTGCGGAGGACGGAAATGACGGAAGTTAGCATTGCGGTACCAGATCAAGTGCAAGACTTCATCGATCAACGGCTTGCCGAGGGCGCCTTTGCGGATGCAAGCGAATACTTGATGTCGCTTATTCATGACGACCAAATCCGGCAAACAAGTCGGAAGGTCGATACGTTGCTCATTGAGGGGCTAGAGAGTGGTCTTGCCACCGTTGTAGATCATGACTATGTCGTTCGCAAACGCGCCGAGTTGGCTGACCGGATCAGTAAATTGAATACGAATGCTGCGTAGGCAAGTGCGTATAACGCCAGCGGCTGAACGCGATATTGACGATATCGCGGTCTATCTAGCCACTGAAGCCGACCTGGAAGTTGCTCTTCGTTTTTTCGACAATGCACATTCCACGTTCGCCAAACTGCTGGAGAGCCCGGGCATGGGGCGGTTCCGATTGACTGAAGACTCGCAATTGCACAACATCCAGCAGTGGTCGGTAAGCGGGTTTGACAACTACCTGATATTCTATGCTGCGGATCGAAACGGTATCGACATTGTTCGCGTGTTGCACGGCATGCGAGATATAGACAGGTTTTTGCGCCGGATCGTATAACCCGCGAATAGCAGCCGCCATACCGAGTGACTCGCCTTCAGTCCCTGGTGGCCCCGGAGTTAACTTGTAGACATTTTATGGTATAATAAAATTACAAGAAGAGATCAAGTGAACCAAAGTTCGCGGGCCCGCACCTTAACAATCGAAGCAGATAACACCGAAACCAGCCGAGTTTGCCGCGCATACGGCCATCAAGCCGCCTAACCGGCACTTTTGAACTCTTTGTCTCTCCGCTTCGGAGAGAAGGGCCCCACGAAGTGGGTAGAGAGGTCTCTTGCGGGGCTGAGAGGTCCGCAACGATCCGAGTGCTATGCTCCAGAACGCCACCCGTATCGCTGCGATTTATGCGCAAAATCCCCGTCGCTGCGCTCAATCCCGATGCGCATATTGAGATTCGCCTCGCATGCGCGCATTTCCGCATAGCCAGAAGTGAACTCTCTCCGACTCCCCTCTCCATATCCTTGGAGAGGGGCCGGGGGTGAGGCTCAGAAAGCCTCGACTCCATCGCGCTACACTTCCAGAATCACCGGCATGATCAACGGGCGGCGCGATGTCTTCTTGTACAGCATCTTGCTGATCGCGTTGCGCAGGTTCGTCGAGATCGCCGGGATGTCCGGTTCGACCTCTTCGAGCTCGCCGAGCATCTCCGTCGCCTTCTGCTTGATCTCCTCGATCAACAGCTCCGACTCGTCCATGAAGACGAAGCCGCGGCTAGTGATTTCGGGTCCCACGACCAGTTCGCTGTTCTCGCTGTCGAGGGCGATCACGATCACCAGGAAGCCGTCGTTGCCGAGGTGCTGGCGATCGCGGAGCACGACCTCGCTCACATCGCCCACACCGGTGCCGTCGATCAGCACGTTCCCGTGCGGCGCCTTGCCGATGATCTTCGCCGATTCGGCGTCGACTTCGACGATGTCGCCAATCTCGACGCGGATGATGTCCGACTTCGGCCAGCCCATCTCCTCGGCCATCTTGGCGTAGCGCGCCAGCATCCGGTACTCGCCGTGGACCGGCATGACATACTGCGGGTTCACGAGGTTGAGCATCAGGCGAAGCTCTTCCTGGTAGCCGTGGCCGGAGACGTGCACCGTCATCAGCGGATCGTAGATAACGTTCGCGCCGCGCGCGAACAGGTGGTTGACGGTGCGCCAGACGGCGTCTTCATTACCGGGGATCGCGGTCGCGCTCAGAATGATCGTGTCGCCTTCGCGGACCTTGATCGACTTATGGTCGTCGATCGCCATACGGGACAGCGATGCCATCGGCTCGCCCTGCGCGCCCGTGGTTACGACGCAGACTTGCTCGGCAGGATAGCTCTCGATATCCTCGGTCTTGATCCGAAGTCCGTCCGGCAACCGAAGATGCTTGAGCTGCATCGCTACTTCCATGTTCCGCTCCATCGAGCGGCCCAGGAACGCGATCTTGCGCTTGTACTTGATACATTTGTCAATGGCCTGCTGGACGCGATGGACGTTCGACGCGAAACAGGCGATAATCACGCGCTTCTTCGCTTCACGGAAGACGGCGTCGAACGTTTCCCCGACCACTCGCTCGCTCGGGACGAATCCCGCGCGCTCGACATTGGTCGAGTCGGACAGCAGCACGAGCACGCCCTCCTCGCCGATCCGCGACATCCGGGCGATGTCGAAAAGCTGACCGTCGACGGGAGTCTGGTCGAACTTGAAGTCGCCGGTATGTACCAGCGTGCCCGCTGGCGTGTGGACCGCGAGCGCGACGGCGTCGGGAATCGAATGCGAAACGCGCACCGGCTCGACGTCGAAGTTCTTGCCGATATTCACATAGTCGCCGGCGTTGAACACCTTGAGGTTTGCCGAACTCAGCTGCTTGTATTCGCTCAGCTTGGGCTTCGTGAACCCGATCGTGAGCGGCGTACCATAGACCGGGACACCCGGCAGCTCCTTGAGCACCCACGCAAGCGAGCCGATGTGATCTTCGTGGCCGTGCGTGAGCACAATCGCGACGACCTTCTCCTTGTTCTCGATCAGGTAAGTGATATCCGGGATCACCAGGTCGACGCCCAGCATCTCGGCGTTCGGGAACGAGAGGCCGCAATCGATCACCAGGATCTCTTCGCCGCAGACGATCGCCGTCATGTTCTTGCCGATTTCGCCGATTCCACCGAGCGGGATAATCTGTAGCTTGTCGGTTGCGGTCCCGGTTACGGGCGTGTTGTCATATTCAGTTGTTACGGGAGTGGTTTTCTTAGCTCTCATGTTGTCGTTTCGTGGCCATATTTCGGCCCGTCGTAATTAAGGGCGGCGTCTCCCGCATTTGGAAGCGTCTTTCCGTCCTCTAGATTTGAGTGACCCCAGTTTTTCGTGATCGGGGGCGTCGATCAATTCTTACGGCGCTTCGCGTCTCTGCGGCGCCTCTTAAGACCGCTCCAATGCTGCGGGGCAATCTTTCTATCGCTTCGCGGTGCGTCATCCAAGCGCTATCTACGAACCCGAGCGAAGCGAGATCGAAAAAAGGCCCTGGCAGCCCGAGCCATCCTAAATCCTAACTTCCAAATCCTACGTCCTTGTGCTCATCGTCACAAGCACATTGTTTGCCTTGGCACACGTAGCCATATCGGCGCATCTCGCTAACTCTTCCAGCGCCAGTTCCACGGTCGCGTCGCCGGTGAACAGCTCTTCCTTCACCTCGTCAGGCATCTGCGGCAGGATCGTCGCCCATCGGCTCGCCCAGTCGCTCAGCTCCTCTGGCAGGAACGGCACCGTCGGGCCGGTCCAGATGTTCTCTTCGCCCCATTGCAGCTTGCCATCGGCAAACGCCGTCGTCAGTTCGTCGACCGACATCCGCCCGTATTTGGCGTCCCACTCTTCCGCCTGCCGCATCTTCTCTTCGAAGTATTCCTCAACGAACCCCGTCAGTAAACCCGCATCAGCCAGCCAACCGTCGGGCAGGACCTCGTCGACGCGGTCGAACAGCGGCTGAAACGATGCCCGCACTTCGGGGGCATCGAACTTGGCTTTGTCGTCGTCAAGATATTGGAATACGAATTGAACGGCCATGGGAGTTAGACGTAGGGATTGGGCTTGGCGAGATAGCCCTGGATATACTCGGCGACAGCGTCCTCAAGAGGCGTGAATTCCACGTCGCAACCGACATCGCGCAGTTTGGCGAGATCGGCCTCGGTGAAGTACTGGTACGCGTCCCGGATGTTCTCCGGGGTGGGAATATAGTCGATCCGGGGCGCTAGTCCCATCCCCTCGAAGATCGCGGCGGCGAGATCGTTGAATGATCGCGCGGTCCCGGTGCCGAGGTTGTAGATACCGTTGGCCTCGGGGTGATCGAGGAACCAGTTGATCGTGCGAACGACGTCGTCCACATAGACAAAGTCGCGCTTCTGCTCGCCGTGTCCGTAGTCTGGGCGGTGCGACTGAAACAAGCTCAGCTTTCCAGTGTTCTGGATCTGGTTGTACGAGTGCCAGACCACCGACGCCATCCTGCCCTTGTGGTACTCGTTGGGACCGAACACATTGAAGAACCGCAGCCCCGCGATCTTCTCGGTCCAGCCCGCGCGGATCGCTTCCGCGTCGAACAGCCACTTCGAGAACGCGTACGGGTTGAGGGGTAGGAGACTCGGCGTGAGCTCGTCCTCATCGCTGAACCCAAGCTCGCCATCGCCGTAGACACTGGCCGACGACGCGTACACCATGCGGATGTCGTGCTCGATACACAGCTTGGTCAGGCGGCGCGTGTAGTGCGTGTTCGTGCGCAACAGGAAGTCGGCATCCGGCTCCGACGTGTCCGTTCGCGCTCCGAGGTGGACCACCGCATCGGGCCGGTAGGTCCCGTCGGCGAGCCCAGTCAGGAACGGCTCCGGCGCGACAATGTCGCGGAACGCCTTCGCGCGCAGGTTCTTGAACTTCGATCCTGTACCAAGGTTGTCGACGACAATGACCTTGTCGCCGCAATCGAGCAATGCCTGTACAAGGACGCTTCCAATAAACCCGGCACCGCCTGTGACTGCTATCATTCTTTAGATTCCTCTTATGATGCCTCACCCCGGCCCTCTCCAAGGATATGGAGAGGGAGTCAGAGTGCAATTACGTGTCTTGTTCCCCTCTCCATATCCTTGGAGAGGGGCTAGGGGTGAGGCTCAGTTAGCCGTTACTTCCCGATCCCATACGCTGCCAGCGCCGCTTCCACGGTACGCTTCTCGTCGGCCGATGCCTCGACGAGCGGCAGGCGGTAGCGCGCCTTCTCGATGACGCCGAGGTACTCGAGCGCGTACTTGACCGGCACCGGATTGCTGGTGCAGAACAGCGCCTTCGAGAGCGCCATCTGCTTCAGGTGGATCGCCCGGGCACCATCGATGTCGCCGTTATAAAAGTGCTGGTGCATCAGTTTCAGATCGTTGCCGATGACGTGCGACGAGACCGAGACCACGCCGACTCCGCCGACGGCGAGGATCGGCAGGGTGGTGAAGTCGTCGCCGCTGTAGATCTCGAAGCCGCGACCGGCCTCCGATGCGACCACCGCGACCTGATTGAGGTCGCCGGTCGCTTCCTTGATCGCGACGATGTTCGGCGCGTCCGATGCGAGCCGCTTAACCGTCTCAGGCAGGATATTCGACACCGTTCGTCCGGGAACATTGTAGAGCATCACGGGCAGCTTGCTGGCCCCGGCGATCGCCATAAAGTGCTGGTACATGCCCTCTTGCGACGGCTTGTTGTAATACGGCCCGACCACGAGCACGCCATCGACGCCGATTTTGGCAGCTGCCTTGGTGAGCGCGATACTCTCGGCCGTGTTGTTCGATCCGGTCCCCGCAATGATGCACGTTTCCGGCCCCACAGCTTCCTTGACGATCTGGAACAGGCGGATTTTCTCTTCCGCGCTCAGTGTCGCCGATTCGCCGGTGGTCCCGCAGACCACGAGGCCGTCGGAGCCGTTCGCGGCCAAGTGCCGCGCCACGGCGACGGTCTGCGCCTCGTCAACGCGCAAGTGTTCATCGAATATCGTCACCATAGCCGTGACGACATGCCCAAAATAGGGTCCGTTAGCCATCTTTACCAATCTCCAAAACTATGCCTCACCCCTAACCCCTCTCCAAGGATATGGAGAGGGGAACCAGAATCGGAATTCCCCTCTGGCTCCCTTCTCCTTTCCATGGAGAAGGGCTGGGGATGAGGTCTTCCCTACACCAAGCCTAATTCGACGAGCTTCTCGGCGATCTGAATGGCGTTCGACGCCGCGCCTTTGCGCAGGTTGTCGGACACCACCCAGAAGACGAGGCCGTTCGGGTTGGTCACGTCCTGCCGGACCCGCCCGATGAACGTGTCATCCTTGCCCGCCGATGCCAGTGGCGTCGGATACGCCTTCGCGACATCGCCGCCTCGGATGTCGTCGAGTACGGTCACGCCAGGGAACGCCGCCCAGAGCTCGCGCGCCTGCTGAGGCGTGATCGGTCGCTCGGTCTCGACATAGACCGCTTCGCTGTGGCCGACGGCCACGGGAACGCGCGCCGTGATCATCGGGGTCACCTTGATGGTGTCGTCGCCGAGGATCTTAT
>FSUH01000116.1_pt1 | contig 11326 bp, 10 predicted proteins | sample 1637361 | NCBI WGS metagenome assembly FSUH01 (sample SAMEA3914816, study PRJEB12502) | metagenome | biome: forest; material: soil | place: USA | collected 2011-09-16 | depth 0.3 m | reverse complement strand
TTCCAGGTTAGGGCGACGAGACCAGGCACCTTCGGCACCGTGTCGGCGGGGGACTGTCCGTATAGCACCGTCCCCAAACGGACCACGTCCAACCTCGCCTCCGGTAACCGAAGCGCCGCCGCCGAGTTCGCGGCGTGGCGAATGCCAGGGTCGATGCCCGCCGCTTTCAGCGTCTGGCAAAAGGCGACGAACTTTGCCAGCGCCTCCTTCGTCGGCCCGAGGTTATTGTCTGACGCCTTCGGGAAATGCGTGTATGTTCCCGCGAGCTCAAGGCGGTCGCTCGCAGCGACAAGCGTCGCGACAGCCAGCGCCGACGATAGAGGCTCGCCAAGCCGCCCCATGCCGGTATCGACCTTTAGGTGAACCTTCGCTATAGCGTCCAATTCTTCGGAGGCTGCAATGAGTAGTTGCGCATGGTGTGCGTCACAAACCGTCGACTCAAACCTGCCCGCGACGAGCATCGTCGCCTGCTCTATGGTTACCACTGGGGCGAAGATCATCACGGGCGTCTCTCGTGGATCAATCCCGCCGTTCGCTAACGCGCGCGCCTCGTCGAGGCTCGTAACGGCAAACCGCCTGATCCCTGCGCTCCGAAACGCCTTTGCTGCCGCGACAGCTCCATGTCCGTAAGCATCGGCCTTGACCACCGCGATGATCTCAGTGCCATCGACAAGGACGGCTGACAGCGCTCTTGCGTTGCCGGCCAGGGCGTCAAGGTCCACCTCCACCCAAGCGTTAGCTTCGCACTCTGTCGGGATTGGTTTACTCATAAGAGGAGCTCTGCTGGTCGACGCCCGACCGTGCAGCCTGAACGAAGTCGCGGATTTTCGCGGCGTCTTTGAAACCGGGATACGCCTCGACGCCCACGTTCACGTCGACAGCGTACGGTAGCACGGATGAGATCGCTCGGGCGACGTTGCCCGGCTCAAGTCCGCCCGACAGGTACAGCCGCTTGCCGAACTGATGCACCTGCTTCGCCAACCGCCATCCCGCAGACTCCGCCTCTTCACGAGGCTGGCCGTCGTGGACATGCACGTTCACCAGATACGCTTGCGTCAGGCCGTTGTACGCCGCAACGGCGAGCAGATCGGCAGTTCGCTCCATTGGGAACGACCGTATCTTGCGTCGCATGTCCCAGTTTTCACCGATAATCCGCGTCCATACCCCATCGTCGCCATATTGCAGGCGGTCGAACAGCGGCAAGACCTCGCGCCCGTGGCGCGTCCACTCAGGCGATACAGGCCGATTGAAGACCCCAACCCGTGTAATCCGCTTTGGGAGCGCGGCATGGATCTTTTTGAAAGCCTCTGGAGCAACGTAGCGCGGCGAGTTGGGGTCGCAAACAAAGCCGACCGCGTCGGCACCGCACTCGGCGGCAGCGATCGCGTCTTTGAGGTTGGTGATCCCGCAAATCTTAATTAGAGGCATAGCTGCGGCAACTCGATCCCGGGCCACGCCCTCTACCGCGAAGCGAAACAAAAATAGCCCACCGGCTTGGGAGGCATCCTATATCCTACCCAACCAATTCCCGCACGCTCCCCGCCACGTCGCCTGAGCGCATCAGCGTCTCGCCAACCAGGATCGCGTGCGCACCAGCGGCTGAGACACGGTCCACATCGCCTCTGCTCTTGATACCAGACTCGGCCACGAGCGTCACACCGGCAGGCACCATAGCCGCGACACGATCAACCACCCCAAGGTCGGTGACAAACGTCTGTAGGTTCCTACTGTTGATACCGATCAAGGTAGCGCCAGAGTCGAGGGCGACGCGCATTTCGTCTTCGGTATGCGTTTCGACGAGCACGTCCAGCTTGAGGTCGGTAGCACAGCCCAAATAATCGGCGATCTGCTCTGGAGACAATGCGGCGACGATCAGCAAAATGCAGTCGGCCCATGCCGCTCGTGCCTCGTGAATCTGATACTCGCTGATCACGAAGTCCTTACGTAGCACAGGGAGCTTTGTCGCGGCACGCGCGGCTTGCATGTCGGCAAGCGAACCTTGGAAGTACTTCTCGTCGGTGAGCACCGACAGGCAGTCGGCCCCTGCGGCCTCGTACTGTGTTGCCATACGCACCGGGTCAAAGCCTGGCGCGATGACGCCAGCGGAAGGCGATGCCTTCTTCACCTCGGAGATCAGACCGACTCGTCCATGCGGAGCGCGAAGAGCGGCGGCAAAGCCGCGGACGGGCGACGCATCGACACAGCGAGCCGTTAGTTCGGCAAGGGATACATGAGACTGTGCGGCAGCGACTTCGGTGCGCTTATGAGCGATGATTTCGTCTAGGATCATGTGTTCGGGTACTATAGGAATAGCGATTTGCGAGAGTAATCGGGCCGCATTCCTGCGGGTCCGTACTATCGTACTTCGCCCGGATTATACCCGATGCCCCAGTACAACACCATGGGAATCGTCCTCCGCCGGGTGGCGTTCGGCGAGACCGACAACATCCTCACGTTGTACACCCGCGAGCGCGGCCGTGTCTCCGCAATCGCCAAAGGCGCGCGTAAGGCGATCAGCCGCTTGGCTGGCGCGTCAGACATCCTGGCCTGCGCCTACTACAGCCTCTCGACGGGGAAATCGCTCGAAATCGTGGTGCAAGCTGAGATAAGGAACTCATTTCCCACCCTTCGCAAAGACCTCGTTCGCCTCGCCCATGGCCAGTACATGGCGGAACTGCTTACGCACTTCGTTGCCGAAGAGGACCCTCATCCGGAGCTGTTCACACTTCTCCGCACCAGTTTACTGCTCCTTGAACGCATCCCAGACCCCGATGTGGCATCTCGATGGTTCGAACTGCGCCTCCTCGAGCATCTAGGCTACGCGCCCGACCTGCACGCCTGCGCCATTTGCGGCAATCCGGTGCCTGGAGTAGACCGCGGCCCCGACGCCGTCTTCGGACTTACCGCAGCGCACGGCGGAGCGCTCTGCGAGTACCACGTCCGGCCGCACGAGATCGACGACCACTCGGCGCTCAGCTTCGATACCCTCGATTACTTGCAGCACCTGGAAGACCATAGCGTCGCGCACGTGAAATCCGTTGCAGCCATGGCACCTCCGGCGCCGTTTACCGCTACGCAAGCACGCCTCGCATTACGCCGGTATATTCGATACCGATGCGACAGCGAACTCAAAAGCCTCAAGTTTCTCGATTCCGTCAGCGGTCAATGAGCCTTGCTTGAGAGGAATCTCTCAGTATGGTCTCGAATCGTGGTGCATCGACATGGTTTCCCCGTTGCTCGTGTGCCCTTGGCGCGCCATCGCGGATCAGACCTGAATTTGCAAAACGACCCCAGGAGATTCCCAATGACTTGGACACTAAGCGCCTTTGCCGATGAGGCCGGCGCTACGATCGACGAGCAGATCGCGAGCCTTAAGGCCGCAAAGCTCAACTATATCGATATCCGCTCAGTCGACGGTTACAACATCGTCGAATTGCCAATCGAGCACGCGAAGACGGTCAAGGCGAAGCTCGACGACGCGGGCATTGCCGTCCAGATGTTTGGCTCGCCCATCGGCAAGATCGACATCGACGACGATTTCGAAGTCGACCTCGATCGCCTACGCCATCTTGGTGAGCTAGTGCCAGTGCTCGGCTGCAACGCGGTCCGCATGTTCAGCTACCACAACAAGAACGCCAAGCCGCATGCCGAATGGCAGAGCGTCGCCATCGAGCGACTGATTGCGCTCCGCGAGCTCGCGAAAGAGCTTGGCCTCGTGCTGTACCACGAGAACGAACGACACATTTTCGGCGACCTCGCCGCCGACGTCGCAACCATTGGCAAGGAAGTTCGCGACGAAAAATCGTTCCTGACCATCTTCGACTTCGACAACTACACCCAGGGCGGCCAGAGCGCGTGGGACGCGTGGCAGTTGTTAAAAGCCGATGTCGACGCTATCCACCTAAAGGATAGCGCCCATGGCCAGCATCTCCCCGTCGGCACCGGCGACGGATTCGTGGAAAAGATCCTCGCAGACGCTCTCGCAAGCGGTTGGAACGGCCCCTTGGCTATCGAACCCCACCTCGGGCACTCCGGCGCAGTCGCGGCAACCGGTCCAAGTGGCGTCGAGAACCAGACGTACAAGGACATGACCGAAGCCGAGCGGTTCGGGATCGCAGCCGACGCCGCCACCGCGCTCTTAGCCAAGATCGGCGCGCCGGTCAAATAAGCGGCACCGATCTGCCAATCTGTGCCTCTGCATGGCGACATAAGCACAGCGAGTGGACTTTAAGCGGAGCAGTATAAGTAAGTACCAGCCGGTGGAAGCACAATGCTTCCACCGGTTTTTTCGTAGCTAGGCAATGTTGCGACCATTCCAAGGAAGTGGTGGCGGCTAGACGCCTCCAGTTTAGCGAGCGTCCGTCAGTTGACAGACTTCCGACACTTTGGAGATGATGGACCAACAACTACAGATCACGTTGGTCTGATTCAGGTTCACTAAGGAGCGTAGGACCTAATGAACGCTATCTGCAATCTGTAGCAAGCGATCTAGTACAGTCGCCTTTCGGCTTTGACTCACCTCATCGGGCCGCAAGTGAGCGCTAAGAGCATCTCGAAAAGTCGCATTACGCGCAAAATCAGCAAATCTGTCAGCTAAGTATGCGCAGACGTCACTTGGAGAGGTCCGACAATCGTTTACCACGGAGCTCCGACCATTGATTACTGATACGATATCTTCGATATCATGGCTAGTGTAAAAGTCGCCCGCGCCCCTGTCATCGAATGCATCGATTTTCGTTGCGAGGAAGCATGGCGCACTTGCATGCCGAAGTTCAATGTCAGTATCCAATCGCCTCGTTACTGCTGTATCGAATGCCATTGGATACCATCTATTTCTAAAGCCTAGAATGGCACCTCTCGTTGGCATAATGTCTACTTTGATGCCTTTAATGTTCCACCGACATATTGGTGCACCATGTTCTGAACTGTGGCGAAATCCAAGTGATCTCAGGCTTTCTTCAAAGCGAGCAAATGACGCATAAGTCACAACCTCAACAATGATATCGACATCGTCCGTGCGTCGCACATCTGATTCGTCAATCTCGTCGAGAAAGAGGCTTGTAATAGCACCGCCAACAAAAACGATGTCCGGCAAGACAGGTTTTAGCTCGGTGGCGACTTGCCGAAGCATTTCAACTACTGATATATCTTCGTTCATTGTGCCACTCGAATGCGACGTGACAATTCATCGTTGGCCATATTCGTTTCGCGTGCTCCGCCATCTCGAATGGCATCAAATAAAGTAAGCAGCTCATATAATTTCGGATCGTAACGAGCGGCATTTACGGCAGCTTTGTGAAGTGGCATAAATTGGTATCCCCGAGATGGCCCGTTAGAATCCGGCCATACGGGCTTTGCGCCGTCGGCAATGATTTTCGAACTTAGGGGCGGTGCCGCAAAGCCTGTTGCTAAGCCGATAGTAGGCCCGCCTCGTTCCGCAGGAAACGCGTACTTCGCCCCATGGATCACAAACTCCTCAAGATTACGCCTGAGTATTGTTCTGTCAACCATATTCAACAGCCGAGCCGCTTTGCAGCGCTTAACGCTCGCGTTGATGTCCGCGAGGTTAACGCCCAGCTCGTTACCGATCTGCTTCTGGGTCCACGGACGGTCCCCGTGAGCGACGAGTTTCAGCATCAATAGTAAGTCGAGAGGTCTGAGTACCATATCTCCATTATAGCAAAAAAATAGGGGATTCGCGAATCGCGAATCCCCTAATCTACGCTCCGCTTGCTCCTACCCGATGGGGCGGAGCGTCACGGTGAACTTGTGCTCGGTCGCTTGAATCAGATACCGCTCTAGCGAAATCGGGCCGCAACTGTTGCTGCCGAGGCCGCTGTGGAGCGCGTCGAGGTTGAACACCGTATCGAGGCGCGGCTTGAGGTCGTACGTGTGCTGCGCGGCGTCGAGTTCGGCGACGGTGTAGTGGTGCGTGCTGAAGCTATTCACTCCAGTAGCGCGTAGCCCCACGCCGGCGGCGTTGGTCACTTCGACCCACTCGATGTCGGTCTTGTTGCCGTTCTCCTGAGGGCGAACGAACGGCACATATTGCTCGTCGACAGTGCCGGACCAAACGCCGAACCGTGCGTGCTGCTTCATGTCGACGTAGCTCTCGCCCGGTCCCCGGCCAAACCACTTTACGGATTCAAACCCGGCAGGCAGTTGCATCGTGACACCAATGCGCGGGATGTATGGCAAGTTCGCAAGTTTCCATGGCGCGATCTTGACGTCGATCGTTACGGCACCTGACGAGTCTATCGTATACAGCGTGTCCACCTCGAACGCTGGCGTCACCGGGAACGCGCCAAGAACCGACTGCTTCGCGATCAACACCTTGCCATTGCCGGTAGCCACGGCGACATTCGATACACGCTCCCAGAGGCGGTCATAGCCAACTTCGTACCATTTGGCTTTCACGTGCTGATCGTTGTCCATTACCGCGCGCCAGAGGTTGACCTTCGGCCCTTCGGCGATAAGAGAGACGCCGTTGCTGATCCACGACAGGATCTTTCCGTGAAGCTTGCAGAACTCGATCGCGAAGCCCTCGCCTTCGATTTTCGCAATGTATTTCGCTTCGGTTAGGTTGATCGCCCCAACCGTCGAAACGGGCGCATCGACTGTGTAAGGCGCAACATATTGGCCAAACGCGATCTCGTGGCCCGCTGGCGCCCAGCTTGCGGCATACGTGAGGCGAACGCTGACCGTCACAATGACGGGCTCCGTCACGTTGCCAGCCGGGAGGCTGGCCGGAATCGTTAGCGTCCCTGTCTCCTTTGCTGCAAGGGCAGGAAGCGGCAGGGTTCCCTCTTCAAGAATCGATGCGCCTTTGGTGACGGCCCAATGCGCCGTCAGGTGCGATAGGTCGCGCAAGTCGTACTTATTGGTGACGCTGAACGAGCCCGGCTTGCCCGCAATCGGCGCAACATTGACCGGCTCTATGATCTTCTTGTACTCGACTAGGCCGGGATGCGGCTCGCGATCGGGAGAGACGAGGCCGTCAACGCAAAAGTTGCCGTCATGCGGCTTGTCGCCAAAGTCGCCGCCGTAGGCAAACCATTCGGTGCCATCGTCGCGCTTCTGGCGCAGGCCGTGGTCGGCCCACTCCCAGATGCAGCCGCCGATAAGGCGCGGATACTTCTCGAATGCTTCCCAGTACTCCTTGAGATTACCGGGACCATTGCCCATCGCATGCGCGTACTCGCACTGGAACCAGGGACGTGGATCTTCGTCCCTCTCACCCTCTTCGATGGTCTTGCGAACGTCGCCGTACATTACGGAGACGACGTCGACCACCGCCGCGACTCCCGCGCTTTCGTAGTGAATCGGGCGCGCGATATCGATCTCGCGAATCGCCGCCGCCATCGCATCGTGATTGCACCCGTAGCCGGATTCGTTGCCTAATGACCACATCACGATCGACGGGTGGTTCTTGTCGCGTTGGACCATGCGGACGGCTCGGTCGACATACGCCGCTTCCCACAGCGGATCGCGCGAGATCGTGAACCAGTCGGGCTTCATCCCGTGCGTTTCCAAGTCGGCTTCATCGACCACATACAGGCCGTGTTTGTCGCACAGGTCGAGGAAGTATGGGTCCGGCGGATAGTGGCTGGTGCGGACGGTGTTGACGTTGTGCTGCTTCATCAGCAGTACATCCTTTTCCATGTCCTCTCGAGTCATCCCAAACCCGCGATCCGGGTGCGTGTCGTGGTGGTTCACGCCGCGTAACTTGATCGACGCGCCATTGAACCAGAGCTGCTTGGCGGCGATTCGAACATCGCGGAAGCCGATCTTATACGACTGGCTTTCGATAACCGTCCCGCTCACGTCGACGAGGTTGACTGCGAGCGTGTAGAGGTTTGGCTCCTCGGCCGACCAGAGGAGCGGCGAGGCGACGTTGAGCGTCGTGGAAAGTTTCTCGGTAGCGCCAGCGGCGACCTCGGCACTGCCGACGGCAATGTCGGCAACAAGGGCACCGGTCGCGTCAAGCAACTTCGCGGCCACGCTGGTGCCGGATACGGAGCTACCACCGCGATTGGCGACGGTAGTCGTAACGCGCAGATTCCAGGGCCCTGCTACAGTCGGCACATCCCCCTCTGCGACCTTCAGGGCCTCCGACGAACCGGCCCAGGTTTTTGCTGTGACATCGCGCAGCGAGAGGTCGGCGCGCGAGATCAGGTAGACATCGCGGATAATGCCGTTGAAGCGCCACATATCCTGATCTTCCAGGTAGGTCGCATCCGACCAGGTGAAGATCTGAACGGCAAGTAGGTTCTTGCCTGTCTGCACGGCCGAGGTGATATCGAACTCGGCGGGTACATGAGCGCCCTTACTGAGGCCAATCTCGACGCCATTCACCCACACCTTGAACATCGAAACCGCGCCTTCGAATACGATAAATGTGCGGCGACCGTCCCAACCGGCAGGGGGAGTAAACTCGGACCGATACAAACCGATCGGGTTTTCGGTCGGCACATACGGCGGGTCCACTGGTATCGGATAGTTGACATTCGTGTAGTTGGGAATCCCATGTCCGTGCAGTTGCCAGCATCCCGGCACCGGAAGCGTGCCCCACGCGGACGCATCAAACGACGGCTCGACAAACGCCTCATCTACTTGCGCGATATTGGGCACATAGGAAAAGCCCCAGTCGCCGTTCAGCAGTTGGAAATAGGGCGAGCTAGTACGATCGCCGATTATAGCCGTCGCTTCGTCGGCGAACGGTACCAATGTCGCGTGGCCCGTCTCGCGGTTGCGATGCGTAAGTTGCGGGTTTTCCCAATCGAGGGGTTGAGTCATCTTGGTCTCTTTCATGAACGACGCTAAGGTCGTGGTATTTTTGCAAACAGGGTTACTGTGTGGGTGAAAATTCTCGTTGGTTGCGAACGTGATCGGGTCAGCCGGCTAGAGGGCCGGGCCTATGGTGGTTCCCACCGTCATCGTAGTTGGAATCAACGCGCGTAAGTATTCGGGGCTCTCTTGCGAAATCCTGCTATGAAGCATGGAAACAGCGGTGTTGGCAAGTTCCGCCAGATCGACTTCGACGGATGCCAGCACGTGTCGGCTCTGAGTGGGCCAGCGGATACCGTCGTATCCGATAATCGATAGCTCGCTTGGAACATCAATCGCATTCGCCTCGCAATAGTCGAGGACCCGATAGCCAACGAGATCGTGCCAGCAAAATAGCGCGCTCGGGCGGGTTGCGCCTTCCATGAGGCCGTCCATTGCCCGGAAGACGTTGGATTGCGACGCCTCGGGGATGTCGACTACCCAATTCCGAGCGATGTGCAAACCGTGCTCGCGCACACGCTCGCATAGTGCGCGAACGCGGTGATCCGCGTCCCGCTGCAGCGTTTGCGTGTTGGTAAGTACGGCGATATTTCGGTGTCCGAGCGCGACGAGGCGGTTCGCTACGGAACGCATGCCTGCGTCGACATCGTCGCTGACCGACGGGACTATCGCGTGGGCGTCGTTGCCGTTCACGAGCACCACGGGAAAGCGCGACGATCTCAAGAATGGCAACATGGCATCGTCAACAGACGGCGCGAAAAAGATCAATCCATCGCTAAGGCCGCCGGTGATCGCGCGGTACATCTCCTCCGGTGTACGCTTGAAATTGCAGCTCACAAGGAGATCGTATCCGACCGCACCGCAAGCGTGCTCGATGCAGGACATCAACGTGTCCATGTACCGGTCCTGATTGCCGAGCTGCCTAAAGCCGCTCAAAAACGAGATTACATTTGTGCGCCCTCGCTGGATCGAACGCACAAGCAGATTAGGCGAGTAGTCGAGTGCCGCAGCAGCAGTCTTTACCCGCTCGATCGCGTCTGGCGAAATGCGCCTCGCTACGGCTTTGCCGCTGAGCGCCACCGACGCCGCACTGACCGACACCCCCGCCATCGTCGCAATCTGCTTGAGAGTTACCCGATCGTTAGCCACACGAGATCATTCCAATCAACTCGCTCAAATATTTGAGCCTACCAATATGCCAGTATAGCACCCGCAAGAATTCCATGTCAAGGATGACCGAGTCGATTTTGCTCACTTGCGCTTATACGAGAGTGCGTCGCGACTGTAGAGGGAGTTCGGTGATCTATCGGGAACATATAGAGGCAAGTCAGGCAAGCTTGGGGAAATCGTGAAACACAGACAAGGTCACCGAATCGTATTCGGTCTCGCGGGCGCGTACAACATTGCTTGGGGCCTCTATTCGGCTGCAAACCCGCAATGGCTGTTCCGCTTCGCGCACATGCCCGACGGCAACTACCCGCAGATATTCGCGTGCCTCGGTATGGTTGTGGGGATATACGGCATCCTCTACTGGGATGTGGCCAGGCGGCCCGAGACCGGTTGGCTGATCGCGGCAGTCGGTTTGCTCGGTAAACTGCTTGGCCCGATAGGGCTCGTACAGCTTATCGCAAAGCATCAATGGCCACCGGCAACGCTTGTGCTTTGCATCACCAACGATTTCATTTGGTGGATTCCGTTTGGGGTTTATCTGTGGGATGCGTGGCCGTGTTTCAAAGATGGTATTCGGAGCACATAAGCGCTCAAGGCGACGCATAGGAACTGACGTAGCTGACCTCAGCGATGACATCGGAACGCTTGGCACATTACGGCCATCTTCGCATCCATCACTTGATAATTTGCGCAACCTAGCCCACCGGAACAACGTTGCTACATCGTAGATCTGATTCCATTTTGGTCACCGATTCTACGAGCAAATTGTCTAGTTTGCGTGAAATTGTCTATTCCATGGTAGAGTAATTGCAGTGAGGAAGCCGAAGAGGTGCGAAATGACGACGATATCGGCGTCCGATGTTAAAAATCGAATTGGCGACTTATGGGATAGCGCCGACGTTGAGCCAGTGGTCGTAGTGCGCAATGGCCAACCACGCTATCTAGTGGCCGCAATTGATAAATATGTGGCGATTACGAGGGACGAATACGACCGGCTTCGCGGTGCCAAACAGGCACCGCGTCTGGGTTTCGCCAAGGATCTGTTCGCCGATGCGGATATTGACGCTATCCTGAACGTCGACTTGGGGGCGTCAATGGAGGAGCATGTCTAGGTGCGATACCTGTTCGACACTTGCACTTTCTATTGGTTCGCGAACGGTCAGAAGGAAATGTTGTCTCCGGCAGCTTTGGCGACAATAGGCAACTCGGGCGACGAAGGCTCGGTTTCCGTATTGTCCTTTTGGGAACTTGCGATGAAAGCATCCGTCGGTAAAATGGCGTTTCCCGGCGGAAGCGTTTCGATTCTCGCGGGTCTTTGCCTTCGTGAGGGCATCGACGTATTGCCATTGTCGGTCGAGTTCGTCGACCA
>FSUH01000188.1_pt1 | contig 11800 bp, 9 predicted proteins | sample 1637361 | NCBI WGS metagenome assembly FSUH01 (sample SAMEA3914816, study PRJEB12502) | metagenome | biome: forest; material: soil | place: USA | collected 2011-09-16 | depth 0.3 m | reverse complement strand
GTCATGAGCTGTATGCAATTGTGGTCGTTCCACGTGCAGAGTCCCGTCGGATGCCCCGGTGCCGCAAAGAACTCCGCTGCCAACGGCGGACTTGACTGCCATTCGTCGAGTTGTTGAAAGCTGATAAGCGATTCGGCAACGTCTATTCCGTTTGATCGAGCTTCGAATACCGCCTGGATAAGCCCCCAATAGCGAGGCGTCGACGTAGGCTCGACTCGAGCGATGTGCCTATGCCCCAATTCGATTAGGTGTTTGGCGGCAAGATATCCACCATATTGGCCGTTTTCCACGACGCAGGAAAACGGCGGGTTAAGGGCCAAATCAACGTTGCCCACGAATGCGACCTTCAAGCCAGCCGCGTGGACCTGCGATGCCAGTTCAAGGTTATTACTACCGAAAATCAAGAAACCTCGCTGTACGCCGTCCTTGGCATTGCAAAGCTCCGCGATCCTGTCGGCGCGTGGCACCTCGTAACTGACCGGCAGGCCAAGCTCGGCGGCGTGGTCGTAAACAAAGCCAATCGCTTGACTGTAGATCGCGTTGTCGTGCCGGGCTACGACATCAACCGAAAGCTGCGGTCGTCCTGCACTTGTCGAGGCGATCGTCGCCGACGATCTCACCGCGGACGAAGACCTAGCGCCACCCTCCGCGACGTAGGTCCCCGAGCCAGCGCGGCGGACGATCCGCCCGCAGCGCTGAAGCTCGGCCAATGCGCTCATGACCGTTCGCTCCGATGTGTCGAACCGCACCATCAGGTCGCGCAAAGCAGGAATGCGAGTACCAACGCCGAACAGTTCGCACAGGCTGTCGATCTGGTCGACGACTCGAGCGAGTTCCTGACGGCGCGCCGACTTCGACGCGGTTCGTGCAGCTTGCTCCAATTCGTTTTCTAACACCATCGCCATGAACGCGGTCCCCTTTGCGCTTACAAGGACAGTATAACACTCCTCCTACGAAAGCGCAATAGGTCAATGACATAATTTTTAAATATTGTCGTCGGTATAATTACGTTAATCTGACCAATTTACACCAATTAAATCACCAGATTAATGACAAAACGTCCGATAACGCTAAACGCCCGCTCATTTCCCCTCGGAGAAATGGCGGGCGTCTTTGATTGTCCACAGTACCAAGTAGCGCGTCGGCGCTACTTGGCTCTGAACTTGTAGACCGTCGTCTGCGTGTACGTCTCGCCAGGCTTAAGTTCAGCGCTCGGGAACGACGCTTCGTTCGGCGAATCGGGGAAGTCCTGCGCTTCGAGGCAGAAAGCGTAGCGACGCTTGTACGGCATGCGACCCTTGCCGATGGCGGAACCGTCGAGGTAGTTGCTCGTGTAAAACTGCAGGCCCGGTTCCGTCGTCCATACATCCATCACGCGCCCCGATGTTGACGCGACTGTCTCGGCGACCTTGCGCAGTCCGGTGCCGTCTAGCACGAAATTGTGATCGTAGCCGTTGCCGTTCTTCAACTGCTCGTTCTTGTCATTGATCCGCTTACCGATCGGGACAGGCGTCCTGAAGTCGAACGGGGTCCCAGCGACGGAGGCGAGTTCGCCCGTCGGGATTGCAGTGACGTCGATCGGCGTGTACTTGTCGGCGGCGATCGTGAGCTTCGTCCCAAGGATATCGCCTTTGCCGGCGCCATCGAGATTGAAGTACGAGTGGTGGGTCAAGTTGACCACCGTGTCCTTGTCGGTAGTCGCCGTGTATTCGACCTTGAGAGAGTTATCGTCGGTGAGCGTGTAAACTACCTTCACTTTAAGGTTGCCGGGATATCCCTCTTCCCCGTCCTTGCTCAGGTAGCTCAGCGCGACTCCCGCCCCGCCCTTTGCTCTTACCGGGGACCCCATCCAGACAACCTTGTCGAAACCCTTATTGCCGCCGTGAAGATGGTTGGGCGGATTGTTGATTGCGAGCGTGTATGTCTTGCCGTCAAGGGTGAACTTGCCCTTGGCGATCCGATTGCCGTAGCGACCGATGATCGCGCCGAAGTAGGGATTGCCGACGTTCGTGATGTAGCCTTTGAGGTTGTCGTACCCCAGCACGATATCGCCGAGCTTGCCGCTCTTGTCCGGAACGTAAAGCGTGGTAACGATCCCGCCGTATGTCGTGATGGTCGCATGCGCGCCTTTGGCGTTTGTTAGCGTGTACAGCGACACCCGCTTGCCGTCGGGAGTCTTGCCCCACGGTTTCGAAGTCACGGTGTCTTTCGCAAACGCTGGCATCGCGAGCGGGGCTGCGGCGAGGAGGAGGCTCATGGTCGTCAATATCTTCATCGGTATCGCTGTCCTTTTGCTGACTTGAGGATTTTTGAAAGAAGCGGCGCATCGCGCCCTTTGCATTGTTGCACAAGAATTGCCGAATCCCTTTGTGTTCGCTCTGTTAAGCGGTTAACAATTAGTGCAATGCTTAAGAGGGACGCAAGCAGCCCCGCTCTAGCGAGAGAGGCGTAACGATTTTCGCCGTGGCGGCGAAAAGGAAGCTACCACATCGCTAACTCCCCTTCCTGTCCGGTCGCATGAGTGCTATCCGTTACTGCGGGTCGTCGGCCCCGTCACGCGGTCGACATCGCTGGCAAAGAGGTCGGACGCGACTTTGACAAGCGCGAAATCTTGTGGGTCGATGATGATCTGAGTGGCATCGGTTCGGCTAACGATCGATATAGCAGTGCCAGCAATCGCAGGCGATGCAGAGACTTCCATAGCGAAACATTGTGCGGGAACGCAGAGCCCCGCGAGCGCAACGGCGACGCAGGACAACTTTAACGTGTAATTCATAGGGAGCGTTTCTATCAATTTTGGTATACGCCAACTGTCCGCAAGTGCACAGCGCCTGCCGGCAATCGGACTTATGGGGCCTTTACTGGGACGCAGGCGGCGTTGCCGCATCAGCCGCCGTGGGAATCGTGGGCAGCAGATAGGGCGCGAGCGGGTCGGTCGGTAGAGCCTTGAGGCACTCGACCACGCTCGTCGCGTTCAAGAGCGCACCGGCAGGGCTGGTGTGCGTGTGGTCGCCAGGGAAATAGGCGGCCTTGACCTTGTCAAATCCAAGCGCGTCGTACTTCGCCGCAACCTGGTTGTTCAAGTCGATGAACGGAACGCCCTCGGCCTTGGCTACTGCCGAGGCCCAACCTCCATAGCTGCTATCGGTTGTGCGGCCATATTTGCCGTCCGCGCTTGGCATGTTCCGCGGAATCGGCGATACAAGGATCGGCATCCCCCCCTTTGCCTTGGCATCCTCAGCATACCGCTTCATGTACCATCCGTACGTATGTACGGTTATCGGTTGGCCCGCCTTGTCGGTCGCATCCTGGGTCTCGTCGCCGATCCCTTTCAGGGTCGCGCGGCCAGTCGCCTTGTCGCCAGAGACGGCCCCGCCGTCGTTGTGGCCGAACTGCATAAGCACGAAGTCACCGGACTTGAGCTTAGCTTTGATGGGATCCCAATGGCCCTCAGTCAAAAACGTGCGGCTGCTACGGCCGCCGAGCGCGTCGTTCTCGACGTTAATCTTGTTCGAGTCGAAATCCGCGCCGATCACGTCGCCCCACCCCTTTAGGTCAGCCGACGGGTTATGCACGGTCGAGTCCCCGATAATATAGAGTGTTGGCTTCGTCGGCGAATCGGCTAGCACCCCACTGGCCGGCGCGAGGAAGGAGCCAAGCGCGAGAGCGGTGAAGGTGGCGATACTTAAGGTTTTGCTAGTAAACATTCTGAGTTCTCCCAAAAGCGTAAAATTGGCGGCAGGCATCTCGCGATTATTTCGCTGGCACATCGGTCGCAAACGGCGACGCTGGCAGTCCTGCCTTGTTGTAAAGCGGAGTCACCGGCATATCCGCCCACGCGTACCTTACAGCGGTCGGCTTGGCGACCTGATCGCTGGTCACGACGACTGTGTTGCCCACGATCTGCACGGTTCCCGTGAACCATGTTTGACCGTCGCCGCTGATGGCGAATCCGGTGAGCTTATCGCCGTGTACCTCAAGACCGCTGTCGGCATGCGCGAACTTGATCGTAGCGTTCGTGCCATCGAACGACACGCTGTCGTATAGCGGACCGGCAAACTCGATGCCGGGTTCCCCGTAAACCTGACTTCGGGCCACTAGGCCCAAGCGACGCCCGACTTCCTGCTTGTTCTTCGGGTGGATGCTGACGGCATCGCCTATGTCGACCGCCGTGGCCATGAAGACGTTCGGCGTCGTTTTAGTCGCGTTAAGCTGAGCGAACCGTATGACTGCGCTCTGACTGCGTCCCTGTATCGGCGAGTCAGTCGACTTGCCGCTACCCGCGAGTTGCACCTGAATGAAGGGGAAGTCGCCTTGCCCCCAAATCGCCCGCCAGTTGCCAACCAGCTTCTGCATCATGTCGAGGTAAAGCGGTGCCGTCGGCCCGTTCGACTCGCCCTGGTACCAAATGGCCCCGCGGATCGCATACGGTGCCACTGGCACTATCATGCCGTTGTACAGCAGGTACGGGTTGTGCTGGTCCTCGTGTGGATTCCTGGGCTCCTTTGGTTTGCGCGGCGCAGATTTGCCTGCGGCCTTCGCCGCCGCGACGTCGTCGTTCCACTTCGCCAGCGACGCCTGGTAGGCAGTCTGGGCGCTCTCAGGGGTCCACGTCGCGATATACGTCTCGTAACTGTCGACCAGCGGTTTGAGCAACGGATCGCCAACCAGAGTTTCGCGGCTGATCCAGCACTGCGCGCTGCTGCCGCCCCACGTACTGTCGATGATCCCGACCGGGATCTTCCGATCCTTGTAGATCTCGCGAGCGAACATGTAAGCGACTGCGGACATGTCGCCCACGGTCTGCGGCGAGCAGACCGCCCAATGCCCGGTAACGTCGTCCTGCGGCTTGTCGGTCAACTTGAGGTCGACGGTAAACATCCGGATCTGCGGGTAGTTCGCCGCCGCGATCTCCTCGGCTTGGTTCTGAACGCCCGCAAACGATTTGTGCTCGTTCGAGACCGTGAAGTCCATGTTGGACTGGCCCGACGCCAGCCAGACATCGCCGACGAGCACGTCGTTGACGGTCACGGTATTCGACGCGCCCTTGATCGTGAGCGTCGTCGGCGCCGCTGACGCGACCACGCCCGACACGCGCGCCATCCAGCGACCATCGATGCCGGTAACGGCGCTTTGGCTCCGGCTACCGATACTCACCGTCACCTTTTCGCCGGGATCGCCCCAGCCCCAGACCGGCGTAACGCTCTGCTGCTGAACCACCATATGGTCGCTAAACAGCGCGGCAGGCTTGACTGTCGCTTGCGCCGGAGCGGCGAAGCCCATCGAGGCCGATAGCGCCAGCATTGCGATACGAAACGAGAACGACTTCATTGCGCACATAACTAGTTACCTACCTCCAACCGAATGGCGTCGTACATCACGGCACCCACGGTTCCAACCGACATTCCGTCATACGCCGTGCGGCCCTCGGCCTCGGCGGGGATCGCCGGATACGGCGTCGCCTTCCGATCGCCCAGCGTGATCTCGTTGTCGCCCGGCTTGAGCAGCGACGCGTCGAAAGTAACATACTTCAACTGGTACTGACTGTCGCTTCCCCCGCTTCGGTATGCTGCCGCGCCCGACTTGATAAGATGCAAGTCCTGAACCTCGTGGCCGTTCACCTTGATCACGGTATTCGTGCTATGCCCGTTCAAAGGGTTCGAAGCCGCAATACCCACCGTCATCGTTGCCGTGCCCGTCAGTTGGCTCGGAAGGGTAAAATCGATGCTCCAGTACGGCTTCTTGCAGTACCAAGTCCACTGAGCATAGTTCCAGTCGGTGGCTTCATGGCTCTTGCCGATCACAAACGTCACATCGTTCGGGAACGCCTGCGGATATGTCATGTAGTTCGCGTAGTGGCGCATGCCGTTCGGCCCCCAGTTGTCCTCGCCACCCCGGTACTCCAGGCTCGTGCGGTCGGGCGTGCCGATTTGCCACAGTGTCGTGCCGTGCTTGACCGCTTTCCAGTCGAGCGTGCCGAGGTTAGTCGTCTTGCCGGCGGTTACATTGACGTTGTCGGCTTCGAACTGCTCGAACTGGTTGGCACCGTAAGCGTATAGCGCGTAGGTGCCTGGGCGCACTTTCGATATCGAAAACTGCCCGTTGGCATCGACATCCGACCAGAATTCGTAATCCCTGCCCTGCAGCGTCCAGTCGCTTCCCGGCTGCGCAAGCACCACCGTCGCGCCCTTGGTCGGCGCCCCATCGGTCATGTGGATGGCGCCGCTTACCGTACCTCGGTCAACCGGGTAGTCGGGATTGTTGACCCACTTATACGGCCACTTCGCTCGCTCTTCGTCCGCCTGACGTTTCGCGTCGGCGAACATCGCGTCCGTGTTCGCGCCTTTGTTCAGGTAGACGAATACAGGACCGTAGATATGCGTCCAAGGTTCGCCGACTGCGATGTGCGGTCCGGCACCGCCAAAATGGCCGCCGACGAACATCGACAGCAACGTGTTGCCGGCATGAACAGTCAGTTCCTGTTTGATCGGGCCGCCATTCACGTATTCGTTACTCGGCGTCACCATCCACACACCGGTGCCGTTACCGGTCATGCCATGGACGTAGTGATTTTTGAGGAACGCCGTATTGTCGTACTTGCAGTAGACGTTGCCGTCCTTCTGGAGATACGTCGCGTCAGAAACCGCCTTGACGAAGGGGGACCGGTCGACCGGCCCTTTGCGGGCGTCGTCGATCACGTGATCGGTAATCACATCCGAGCCGAGCACGACGAACCGCGTCTGGCCAATACCGCCGCCTGCCATCGACGCGTCGTGGCGGAATTCCGCGTAGGCGTAGTAGCCGCTCTCACCGCGCTGCATCACAAAGTGAAGGTCGACGCCGAATGGGCAGTAGGTTGCCGGTTCCCCGGTGAGAACCACCTCGGCGAAGTCGGGCGTGTTGCGAACGACCGCCGACGATTTGATATTCGCCCACTGATAGCCAGCCTTCGGCGCTTTGGCGGCGACATCTGGCGCGAGACCTTCCGTACCGCAGTTGATATCGAAGTACATCGATTTGCCAGCTTGGCCGATCAACGCCTCCGTCCCGTCGTGGCGATACGCCAGAGACGAAAAACTGCCGCCCTTGCGGTTGATGGCAATCGCGACGATACCGTTGTCGAGGGTAATGTCATTGTCGGTTTCCTTGACAGTGACGGGCGACGAGATGGGTAGCGCAGCCGACGACCAAGGCGTGGCAAGACTAAGGGCTGCTGCCGCGAGCGCAAAGCCGAGGTACTCCGTAAGTGATTTAGTCATAACATCTATGGTACGCGCATTCCGGGAATATTTGATAGCGCCCGGATTGGGAGAATCGAGGATACCGAACGCGCCGCGGTATCCTCGTTGGCAGTTCCGACGTATGAGTGAAGCGAGTGATTAACCCTGGCCACCCCAGTAGGTGCTGACACAGCCGCCGGACGACGGCTTGGTGGTCTGGGTCAGATCGCCGGCGCTCATGCTCTTCGCATGACCGTCGCAGAAGATCACGTTGGTGCGACCGAAGTGCGGCATGACGAGAACTTGGTGCGAGCTGTTAAGCTCGATGTCAGGCGGGTTGTTTTCCATGTGGATCCAAGTGTTGCCCATCATCGCGCCCTGGTTGCAACTCACGCTGCTGTACGACGCCGGGAAGTTGATGATGGAGTCCGCGCCGTAGATGTTGGCGGTGCTGCCGTTGTTACCGTAAGGGAACGGTGCTTCCACGATGAGAACAGTCTTGTCGACAACCTGGATCTTCGATTCCGCAGTGCCGCTCGGAGCGTTGACCTCGGGAGCCGAACCTGTACCGGCGTACGCGCTGTTCATGAAGTACGTGCCGTACTGGTAGCCTCGCGATACCCAGACATTCAGGTTCGTTTCCGGGAAGTACTTCTCGTTGGCCTGGCCAGTGAGGTCAAGCGCTCGCTCGGGGCACTCGAACGCTTCCTTCACCTTGACGTACGGGTAGACCATGTCCATCCAGTGCGGCGAACCGGGGTTGGGCTTGTAGTAATAAGCATGAGGATACGTGTTATCGTAGTCCTGAACGTACTGCATCGTTGCAAGGCCGATCTGCTTCTCGTTGTTCAGACAGGTCGTCTGCCTAGCCTTGGCGCGAGCCTGGGCAAACACCGGGAACAGAATAGCCGCGAGAATCGCTATAATAGCGATAACTATGAGCAGCTCAATAAGTGTAAATCCATTGGATGCGTCCTCTGACCGATGGGAGTTGAAGGTTCTTGCAGTCATCGTCATTGTCTCCATTTCACAAGTGATTTTCGAACTTCTGGATCGTCTACAGGGATCAGCTCAAGGGCGCGACGCTGTCGCGTTCCGCCAAATCGCCGCGAATGATTACGGTTTGAGGGCGATCTGAAACGCCGTTCAAACGCTCTAGCAGGAGGCGGACAACCGTCCGCGCGATCGCATCTGCCGGCTGGGTGGCCGACGTCAGTGGTACAGGACAGTAAGTCGCAATAGCTTGGTTGTCATGGCCGATCACGCTCAGGTCCTGCGGGATGCGGACGCCTTGTCGCATCACTTCGACCATGAACGCAAGTGCGACGTAGTCGTTCACGATACACATCGCCGTGGGCCGGTCTTCGAGCGCGAAGAATTGGCGCGCGAGCTCCTGTCCGCCCCTTTCGTACGTGCCGTGCTGGAAGAGGAAGTCTTCGCGAACCTCAATGCCGTAATCTTCGAGCGCCTTCGTGTAGCCGAGCATTCTCCCCGGCTGGCTGAGGCGGCCCTTGTAGGCCATCCAGCCGACATTGTTCGACATCGACATACCGATCTTGCGATGGCCGCGCTCCAGCAAATACGTCGCTGCCTGATATGCGTTATGCTCGCGGTCGAAAACCACCTGGTCGCAGGCGAGAGGGATCGCCGTATCGTAGCTGATCACGACCCCGCCTCCGGCCTGGTATTGGGTGAACTCTTCGAAAACGCCACTGTTGATCAACTGTGAAGCGCAAATGATGGCGCGCGGCCGCTGGCGGCAAATCTGCTTGACCTGTTCGGCCTGGCTGCGGCTGTCCGGAGTGACTCCCTCGGTGCAAGTGTAGATCGGAATTTCAAGCGCATGGCTGGCAAGTTCGCGCTGGATCAGGAGGATCTTCTCGGTCGTAAGCCCCATGTCGAGAACGCCGCTAACTATGCAGACGGCCTGGTTTCGGTGACCGCTCGCCAATCGCTGCGCTAGCGGGTTGGGCTCGTAACCCATTTCCCGGGCAACCGCGAGAATGTGGTCGCGCGTGCGGGCCGCTAAGGTGCCTTTGCCGGACAGGGCGACCGACACGGTCGACTTGTGCATGCCGAGTGCTGTAGCGACGTCTTGGATCGTCGGCGGATTGTGCCGCTTTTCAAGAACGCTCGATTTTTCCATTTGCTCTATCATGTCGGTAGTCCAATTCCAGTGAGACCGTACCAGTTGTGGCCAATCCAAAAACCGGTTGATTGAGCAAAGTATAACATAGGCGTCACAATACGTCAACCGGTTGTTGGTAGTTTTTTAAAATTATTTTTACGGAATCGCAACCGATTGCTTATCCTTAAGTGCTTCACGATGATTTTAAAGGGCGGGAAGGGCCTTCGGGATCAGCCCCCGAGCGGCCTTCTCTCACCAACGGCGAGTGCTTCCCTGGCCGGGTATAATCTCCACGACCCTCGAAAGGACGCCTAACCTGTTGCTGGAAGCCCGAGACATCGACAGTCTGAACGCTCGCTACCTCGATCTGACATCCCACCTCGACCTCAACCGCCACAAGAGAGCGATTGCCGAACTCGAATCCGAGGCCGGAGAGGCCGGGTTTTGGGATGATCCCGCCACAGCGCAAGAGAAGATGCAGCGGCTCAACCAGCTTAAGGACGCTATTGGCCCTTGGGATGAAGTCGGACGCAAGCTCGACGACGTCCTTATCCTAATGGAGCTCGCACAAGCGGAAGACGATGCCACGCCCTACGAAGCGGAGATCGAGTTTGAATCCGTCGCTATTGGCAAGCAGCTCGACCGCCTCGAAATCGAAACCCTTCTTTCGGGCCCTCACGACGCCGCCAACTGCTACCTCGAAATCAACGCCGGTGCCGGTGGCGACGAAGCCAACGACTGGGCGCAGATGCTACAGCGGATGTACATGCGCTGGGCGGAGCGCAGAGGCTTCAAGGTCGAACTCATCGACGAGGTGGAAGGCGACGTCGCGGGTATCAAGAGCTGCACAATCCTGGTGAGCGGGAAGAACGCCTACGGTTACCTGCAGGGCGAACGAGGCGTCCACCGTCTGGTCCGGCTTTCGCCATTCAACGCGAACAACAAGCGCCAGACGTCGTTCGCAGGCGTCGACGCCGTCCCGGAAGTCGACGATATCGACGAAGTCACCATCGATGAGAAGGACTTGCGCACCGATGTCTACCGGTCGTCCGGAGCCGGTGGGCAGCACGTCAACAAGACATCGTCTGCCGTCCGTCTCACACACATTCCAACCAATATCGTCGTGGCCGTCCAAAACGAGCGCAGCCAGCATCAAAACAAGGAAGTCGCCATGAAGATTCTCAAAGCGCGCCTTCTCGAGCTAGCCCGGCAGGAGAACAAGGCCAGTATCGACGAGCTTCGGGGCGAATCGCGTCGGATCGAGTTCGGATCCCAGATCCGAAACTACGTGTTCCAACCGTACACGCTCGTCAAAGACCTCCGGACCGGCAACGAGACCGGCGATATAATCCGCGTCATGGATGGCGAGCTGGACGATTTCGTCGACGCGTTCCTGCGCTGGAACCGGGGCCAAAAGACGATGGCCGAAGCCGCTTCGGAAGGCGATGATCTATGACCACCGGTAAAACTGACAACGGCAGGGCCATCAAGCGCAACATACTCGTGGTCTTCGGGACTCTGCACGCGCTCGCGCATGCCCTCTGGTTCGGCGGTGTCATCGCCATCGGCGCCCTTGTCGCGCCCGCGATAGCCCATGTGCTGCACCATCCGCCGCCCCAGCTCAATCCGGACATCCTCAAGACCACGCTCACGACAGGCATTATTGGCGAGGCCCTGCGCCACTTTAATATCGTGTGCTACGTCTGCGGCGTTCTGATGATCGTCGCCAGCCTCACCGAGGCAACGGTCGTACCCGGAGGCGTCGCGAAGACCCTTACGCTGGCACGAGCGGCCATCGCGGCCGTGCTGCTAGCGACCGCCTTCTACCTAGGCATGGTTCTGACCACGCACATGGACGCCCTCCTAGCCGCGCGCAACATGGCTATGTTCGACGACCTGCACAAGCAGTACGAGAACATCGTGATCCTCGGGCAGACTCCGTTGCTGCTCATTGTGCCGCTCTTGACCGCGCTCCGGAACGACCGGACCAGCATCGCTTAACCAAATATGCAATCGAGCCTTCCACCTTATAGAAAGACTATAGACCCGGCGAAGACGCGGTCGTACAAAGCGGCATCCTTAGTCTCCTGCATCGCCGTTCTCGTCGCCGAGGCAGTCCTCGCTTTCATCGCCATCCCGCATGGCATCAAGGCGACCCACTACCACGATTCGGGCTGGATCGCCAACAAGTTCATGACCACGATGACACAGAACATAGCTACATTGAGCTATGTAATGGCGTTCGTCGCGATCCTGTCGATTCCAGCCGTCGCCTACCTAGCTAACCAGACTAAGGTTGAGAGAGCCGGGCTGATCTGGTCGGCGATCATCGGTCTTCTGGCGATGGGGCAGCTCAACCTGAGCAGCGCGCTCGATGAGTCGTCGCGTAAGCTCCAAGGCACCAATGCCGATATTGCCACGGCGTTTGTGCAGGCGAGCTACCCGGCCATCG
>FSUH01000101.1_pt1 | contig 11941 bp, 9 predicted proteins | sample 1637361 | NCBI WGS metagenome assembly FSUH01 (sample SAMEA3914816, study PRJEB12502) | metagenome | biome: forest; material: soil | place: USA | collected 2011-09-16 | depth 0.3 m | reverse complement strand
CGCTCTCTAACGGCGATCGCTCGGTGTCGGTGTGGCTGGGACCGACGGTGAACTACGTGGTGCTGTACTCGGGCGATCCGCTTCCGGAGTCGCATCGGCGGCGGTCGCTCGCGATCGAGCCGATGACATGCGCGTCGGAAGCGTTCAAGCGCCCTGAATGGGGGTTGGTCGCGCTTGCACCGGGGGAAACGTTCGTGGGCGAATGGGGCGTCGAGGTCTCTTGAGGGTATAATCGCGAGAATGGGGGCGAATGGCGCTCTCGAACGGCGAAAGGTTGCGATTCGATGAGCGATTACGATGGACGGACCGAGATCGAGCGAAAGCTCGACGAAGAGGAGCGGTTAAGGCGACGCGCGGAGGCGCATGCGGCGGCTCAGGCGCTGCTGGCGAACCAGGGTTCGCTCTCGGAGTCCGCGCAGACAGCCACATGGCCGCCAGCCAGCGAGACACCGGTGTTCGTACCGCAACCCGGTTCTGCTGCGACGAACCAACCACTGGACGCCAGCGGGGCGGCGTTGCGAACGCCGCCGCCGGCGAAGCCGTCGGTGCTGCATCGGTGGAAGGACCAGGGCGGCATTCTCGGCGCGATCGCGACGGGGCTGCTGTTCGTGTTCAAGTTCCTGGCACCGGCGTTTGCTGTACTGGGGAAGCTCAAGTTCTTGCTGGTCTTCAAGACGATCGCGCTGACATTCGGTTCCATGGCCCTGTCGATGTGGGCGTATTCGACCCAGTTCGGCTGGCGGTTCGGAGTCGGCCTCGTGCTGCTGATCTTCTTCCACGAGTGCGGGCACGCCATCGCGGGCATGATGAAGGGCATCAAGCCCGGGATCATGGTGTTCATACCGTTTATGGGCGCGTTCGTCACGCTCAAGGGCATGGGCCGGACCATTGAGCAGGACGCGTTCATCGGCATCATGGGGCCCGTGTTCGGGGCCATCGGAGGCTTGATCTGCGTCGCGCTCTACGCGGTCACAGAGGACCCGTTCTTCCTCAGCCTCGCGTACTTCAACTTCTTCATGAACCTGTTCAACCTCGCGCCAACGGTGCCGCTAGACGGCGGCTGGATCGTGCCGCTGTTCTCGCCAAAGCTGCTCGCCGTCGGGGCGATCCTGATGGTGGTCTTCGGGTTCCGCAATCCGATGATCTGGGTGCTCGGCTTCATGAGCCTGCCGCGTATCATCGGGGGCTGGAAGGCCGATCCGGCGACGCAGCCGTACTACGCCGTATCGACGAAGGCGAAGGTTGGCTACGGGTTCGCGTATGTGGGGCTAGCCGCGTTTCTCGGCATCGCGATGATGGCGTGCAGCGGCCAGCTGGAGGCGTTTCTCGGTCGGTAGCGCGATGGTCAAAATCCTCAGGCGGGATTGATTGCAGGCGGAACGCCCCTTTCATAGCCACTACCAGCGAGCGCTTAGTCAAGCACGTTAATCTAGCGCCGGGAGACCGTCGATGCTCGCCACATTCTTGGCGGCGCGGTACTCGGCGAGGCCCTCGTCGCCCTTACTCGCGGCCCACTTGTCGAGGATATCGCGGTCGGCGGCGAAGTCCATGAGGGGAACCGAGAAACCGCAGGTACAATTGATAGCGAGGATGCCGACAACATGCCGCTTCGCGACAACACTGATGTGTATAGAGTTTACAGGACAATGACGGATGATGACGGCAAACCAAAAGTTGGGGATGGACGGGATATGTTGGGAGTTCGCCTAGGCACAGACGTTCCCGTGAATGGTGATATTGAGCCAAAATCGGGTGGTTTATCGGTTTTCATTTGCCGGTGTAGAATGCACGCTTTCTTGGTTCCACGCAGACTGCGAGAACATGTCGTAGGCGCGAAGGGCGCAGATGACAAACATATTTGGAGGCTTGGGAGTGGCAAGTTTGTTGATTGCGCGATCTCTGATAAACTCGACCTGCGATTAACGACCAGCACGCATGCTCAAATGGAGCCATCGTTTACGATGGACTTATCAGAACTTCAATCTGCATTATACGAAACCGCCAGCATGTGGGAAATAGATGAAGAACGAAATCCTAACTGTACATCCTGCAAATGATGAAATATTTGAGCAATGCTTAACGGCATTGGTGAAGTTAACCTTGTCAATTCGCGACGGGGATGCTGTTTCAGCCGAACGATTTCGTAATGAGGGGGCTGACCTAGCAGACACACTATCCGATGCTCAAATAACGGAATTGGGCTACATCAGTAACGATCTCGACATGCTCATTGGCGATGAAATTAAAGTCGACGACAATACGCCTTTCTCGATTGAGGCGCTTCGTAGAGTTACTCAGTTTCGGACTGATGCCTTTGACCCAAGGTTCGCATTACATTTGCTCCGTAAGCCTCAAATCGTACTGAGCCCAGCAAAAGTTGCACTAATTAGGGCACTTTGCTATGTTGACCAAGGTCACCTAAGTGTTGCCGACGCATTTGCTGAATTTGCGCAAGATTTGGGCGTCCTCCAGTCTGCTTACCAGTCCGTCAAAATTTCAATTGCGCTAAAACGGCGGGACTTTGCTACCCTCGATAATATTGCAAATGAAATATTAGCTGATGTAAACGCGCCTGCGAATTCGGTAATTGACGCTGCAAACTCGAGTGTCATGCTTTCACATTTCTATTCGCGAGATGAGAGCCGACCTCGACTCGGCATTTTCCGCAAAAGAATCGAGTCAATTCTAACGGACGATGAATTTGCATCAAATCCTCATCGAATTGCGATGGCGAATATCGTATTAGCACAAATTTATGAGTGTCTAAACCGATATACGCCTGCGAAGAGAGCTGCAAGCATTGCGACTGAAATCGAACCTACAAATAGTATCGCGTGGGTTTTACTGGGCCGGCTCAGTCTCGAACGAGATAACGAGTTGGCGAATAAAGCATTTTCAATTGCAATCGAACTACACTCGCACAATTCGTTGCCCTATCTTGTAGTTGCCAAGAGATACCTTGAGGCTGGAGACTACGCACGTTGCCTAACGACTTCGCGTGCCCTCCTAGATATTGCGCACACTCCGCGAATGGTCGCGTATGCGTATGAGCTAATGGGCCTGGCAACACTAGGACTAAACGGTCCCACCGGTGAAGCCGTCGACTGGCTTACTGGTGCAGTCCGTAACTTCCCTGATAACACTCGGATGGTGGATAACCTTAACCTTATTAAGGCTGGTCGTCCGCTGAATGAGTTGGTATCTAGTTTTCAAGTAACTCGCAGTTCGTCAGTGGAATCCTCATTTGAATTGACACCAACGAGTGATGAGTTGCTAACAATAGCAGCGAATTGGCAAAGCTCCACTTTTCCACTAGCTAGAGCAGCGTAGTATTCCTTCCCGTATCTCGGGCCTATAATCGTCGTATCCAAGTTAGAATTAGACATCGCCATATATCGCCGGGAGGCCGTCAATGCTCGCGGTATTCTTCGCGGCGCGGTACTCGGCGAGTCCCTCGTCGCCTTTGCTGGCAGCCCACTTGTCGAGGATATCGCGGTCGGTGGCGAAGTCCATGAGGGGAACCGAGAAACCGCACGACGTGGAGACGCGCTCGACGGCCACGCGGACAATGGCGCGCGTGCCTGGATTGTGCGCGAATTGGGGCGCGAGAGCGGCGTACTCGGCGCTGCCGGGAAGCAGGACGGTGCCGGTTCCGTGTAGGCGGCAGATTTGGGGCTTGCCAGCGAACGCGCAGAACATGATGACGATACGACCGTTCTCGCGCAGATGCGCGACGGTTTCGGCACCGCTTCCGGTGTAGTCGAAGTAGGCGACTTCCATGGGACCGAGGACGCGCAGGCAGTCGCCGCCCTTGGGCGAGCAGTTGACGTGCCCGTCCGCCGCGAGCGGCGCGGTTGCGACAAAGAAGATATGCTGCTCGGCGATCCAAGCCGCGAGTTCGGAATCGATGGAGTCGATTTGCTTTGACATGGTACGCTGCCCCCTTTCCGGGTAGCGTTGAGCATACCGCATCGATAGCGATGTCGGCAAGACCCGCAATGAACGGCGGCGAGTGAACTTATCACTCGCCGCCATTATCGTCGCTATTCGGTTGTCGTCGCGCCTTACAGGCGGATCTGGATGCCGAAGAGGCTGAAGCCTCCCCGGTTGTCGTTGTCGCGGCTTCGGTCGGCGCGATCCCGGTTGTCCCGGTCACGGTTATCGTAGTCGCGGCGGTCGTTGTCGCGGCGGTCCGCATCCTGGCCCGTGGGGTTGAACTTGTAGTGGCCGAACTGGTCGTAGCGGTTGCCCTCGACGGAAACCGGATCGTTGCGCCGATCGTTGTTCGAGGAGCTGCCACGGTCGCCGAAGTTGTGGTTCTGCTGCTGGTTCTGCTGCCGTTGCGTCGACTGGTCGCGTCGCCCGTCGGCGTTGGCGGGAGCGGCGATGGCGGCGGTGCCTAAGGCGAGGAGCGCGATAGCGGCGGCGATATTCGATTTGCGAGTGGTGTTCATTCTTGTCGTTTCCTATTCCGTAGTGTTGTCGTTTCGTCTACGGGGATAGGACGACGGGGAAACCGGGCGGTTCCGGATTCTGTGTAAAGTTATGTCAACGGGGTGTGGGGGTGGTGGAAGCGCTATCGGGCCTTCGCGGGGCGAGGATAGCATAATCGCAATCAAATCGATCATGTTCAGTACCGCCTCCCCCATCCTGGCTTTCCTTGACACCCGGATTGCCAAAACGCTATAATCCGTTACTATGACGCTAAGCGAGCGATACAACTTTACCGAACTCGAAATCAAGTGGCAGGACCGATGGCGGGAGGCGAATCTGTTCCATGCAGAGCCGGATTCGACCAAGCCCAAGTTCTACGGACTCGAATTCTTCCCCTACCCCAGCGGTTCCGGCCTCTCGGTCGGACACTTCAAGAACTACGCGCCCGTGGACGCTTTCCTGCGCTACAAAGCGATGCGCGGCTTCAATGTCCTCCACCCCATGGGGTGGGACGCGTTCGGCCAGCCGGCCGAGAACGAGGCGATCAAGCGGCAGCGCAACCCGCGCGAGATGATCGAGGAGTACGCCGGAAACTACCGCCGGCAGCTCGACATCATCGGCCTGTCGTACGACTGGGACCGCGAGGTCAACTCCAGCCATCCCGACTACTACAAGTGGACTCAATGGATCTTCCTCCAGCTCTACAAGCAAGGGCTGGCGTACCGCTCGAACGCGCCCGTCAACTGGTGCCCGGTCGATAAGACCGTGCTCGCGAACGAAGAGGTGGTCAACGGTCGCTGCTGGCGCTGCGATGCGGTGGTCGAGAAGCGGCAGATGCCGCAATGGTTCTTTAAGATTACGGCGTACGCCGAGAAGCTGTTGACCGGGCTCGATACCATTGAATGGCCCGAAGGCATCAAGGCGATGCAGCGCAATTGGATCGGCAAGAGCAACGGCGCCGAGGTCGACTTCCAGGTCGACGGCTACGACGACACGCTGCGCGTCTTCACTACCCGCCCCGACACCCTCTGGGGCGCGACGTTCATGGTAGTCGCACCTGAGCATCCGATCGTCGCCAAGATCACTACCCTCGCGCAGAGCGGGGCCGTCGACGCTTATGTTAAGCGTGCCGAACACACGTCGGAGATCGAACGTCAGGCGGAGGGCAAGGAGAAGACCGGAGTCTGGACCGGCGCGAACGCGGTCAACCCCGTTAACGGCGAGAAGATTCCGATCTGGATCGCCGACTACGTGATGATGGGCTATGGCACCGGCGCGATCATGGCCGTGCCCGCGCACGACCAGCGCGACTTCGACTTCGCGCGCAAGTTCGGCCTCGCGATCGTCCCCGTCTACCAGCGCGAGGGCGAGGAGATCCCTGGCGACCAGATGAAGGCCGCGACCATCGGCGGCGGACGTGCCGTGATCGGCCCGTTTGTCGGCGAGCCAGACAACTACGAGACCGTCGGCAAGGTCGTCGCGCACCTCGATGCGAGCGGCATCGGGAAGGGCGTCGTCAACTACAAGCTGCGCGATTGGCTCATCTCGCGTCAGCGCTATTGGGGCGCGCCGATCCCGATCATCCACTGCCCGACCCACGGCGAGGTCGCGGTGCCCGACGACCAGCTTCCCGTGCGGCTGCCCGATGTCGAGAACTACCAGCCATCCGGCACCGGCGAGTCGCCGCTTGCGACGATCTCCGAGTTCGTCGATACCACCTGCCCCGTCTGCGGCGGGCCAGCGCGGCGTGAGACCGATACCATGGGCGGGTTCGCGTGCTCGTCGTGGTACTTCATGCGCTTCGCCGACCCAAAGAACGACGCGGAAGCGTGGGATCGCAAGGCGCTCGACTACTGGCTCCCCGTCGACATGTATGTCGGCGGCGCGGAGCACGCCGTGATGCACCTGCTTTACGCCCGATTCTGGACCAAGGCGCTCTTCGACGCCGGCTTGGTCGGCTTCGACGAGCCGTTCAAGCAGCTTCGCAACCAGGGGACGGTCCTGGCGTACACGCCGGGACTTAAGCTCACTGGCACCGAAAACGCGGACGGAACCGCCGCCGACGACGGCCCCATCGAGGACTGGAAGGCACTCCGCAACGACGAGGTCGGCAGCTACTCTGCCGATCGCATCGAGTATCGCTGGGCCAAAATGTCGAAGTCGAAGGGCAATGTGGTCACTCCCGACGAAGTCGCCGCGAACTACGGCGCAGATTCGCTGCGTGTCTACGAGATGTTCGTCGCGCCGTTCGAAGAGAACGTCCAGTGGAGCGAAGAGGGCATTCGCGGCTCGTCGAAGTTCCTCGGGCGCGTCTGGCGCCTTGTCGCGCAGTATGCCGAGGGCTTCGATAGCGCGGCGTGGCAGGCGGCAATCGGCACGGTAACCGGTAAGGAGAAGGATCTGCGCCGCAAGACGCATGTCACCGTCCAGAAGGTGACCGACGACCTCGAGAACTTCCGCTTCAACACCGCCGTCGCCGCGATGATGGAGTGGGTCAACGTGATCTACGAGATCACGAACGCGCTCCCAAGCGGGGTGCGCTCGCACGCCGTCGACGAGGCGATCGAATACCTGATCCCCATCCTCTCGCCGCTCGCGCCCCACATCGCCGACGAGCTCTGGGAGGGCATCGGCAAGCAGGGCTTCCTCTACAACTACGCCTGGCCCACCGCCGACCCCGACGCCGCCCAGGCGGACGAGATTACGGTGGTCGTCCAGGTCAACGGCAAGCTGCGCGACCGCCTGACGGTCCCCGCCGGAGCGGACGCGGCGACGCTGGAAGCGCTCGCACTCGCGAGCCCGAAGGTCGCCGAGCAGTTGCAAGGCCGCGCGCCAAAGAAGGTGATCGTGGTCCCGGGCAAGCTGGTGAATGTGGTGGGGTGAGCGGGTTGGGACGGTCAGTCACACGATAGTCCTTATCAACGAGACCCCCGTGTGCTTCCTGGCCGCTAGATCGCGTCGCGATACTCGTCAAGGCGCGTGGCAATTTCTGTTAGTCGGTTCTCTGCCATCGTATCGATATACTCTTGCACGTTCTTTGGCGGATGCTTGAGCGCCGCTCGGTGCCGGCGCACTGCCTGTAAGAACAAGGCTGGTTCGTCGTCAAACAGCGCAGATAGAAACTGATCGGGATGGATTGCCTCTACCTCGTGCGAGCCGAGTACGGAACTCGGAAAATCCGACAAGTTGAACGTGACAATGTAAGAAGCTGCGGCGTGGACCGCCGGCGCCAAGACGTGCCGATCATCCGGATCGGGTAGAGCAAGAGCAGGGACGTTTATTTCATATCCATGCACGAGACCACGAGGGTTCGCATGCTCCATGAGGCGACAGGTTCGTTCCAAATGGCCCCGTTCGACAGAGGGATTGTCCGCAAGGACGTTGCGTACCCATTCTTCTTGAATTTCAGTCGTCCATCGGGGTGAATAAACTCCGCTGGTGGCAAGGCGCATTAAGATGTCACGTACCGATGGCGGGTACAGGACGCAAGCATCCAGGACGGCTACGATCACCTGTATAGACCCAAACGTTCGGTTTCCGCAACGAGTTCATCCAGAGCCTGATGGCGGCGCTCGATCTCGTCAGCCGAAACGGGTTCCTCACCTGGCGAGCTTGCCCGGATCTGAGTGAACTTGGCGCGTGCTCGCGCTACGGTTTCCATGTTGCGAATATGCCCCATGAGCTTTTCGTAGCTTTCCGCATCGAGCATTACGACCTCGGCCCGGCCGTTTACAGTCAGCACTTCTGGCGTACGGGTCTCTTTGAGTCGCGCGATATGGGCCTTATGGTTGCGGATGAAATCGCTTACCGGATGGATTTGGCTCGTATCTAGCTGCATTCCGTTCATACATGCGTCTCCTGCGAATAATTGCTCATATAATTATATGATGGCACATCTGGCTGGATGCGTCAAGGGAAGTATCCGCAGGGCACCGCCTGACGGTCCCCGCCGGCGCGGACGCGGCGACGCTGGAAGCGCTCGCGTTGGCGAGCCCGAAGGTCGCCGAGCAGTTGTAAGGCCGCGCGCCGAAGAAGGTGATCGTGGTCCCGGGCAAGCTGGTGAATGTGGTCGGATGATGCGGGTGGTGGGTAGGTTCACAGTTTTGCGGGACGATCCTCCGGGCAGATTCGCCTGACTGGCATGGGATAAGAATGGTCCTCAGCTTCTCCAACAAGACTCCTCGCCGGGACTTTTGGCGCTTCCATTTCTATAGTACTTCCAATCAGTCCTGCGACCTGTGCGGTAACGTCACCACGCGCATTTAGTTGCCGATGGGGTATTATTGCAGTTCAAATCAACTGATCATGTTTCACTCGTATTTGAACTGATCTTAAGTGATAACTGGCATCATGTAACGATGAAGCACTTTCACACCCACGGAGATCCCCATGCGACTAGCATTTGCTCTACGCATCATTGCTGGCACAATTGCCTTCATTTCGCCCACCGTTAGTCAGCCAGCAACCGCAGCGACGACTGGATTCTTCGCAGCGGCGAATCGGATCGATATGGTTTATAGCCTTTCGCGCGACATTCTGTACATATCCGATGGCGATTCTATTGACAGATACAAAGTATCCAGCGGTGTTGCCCTGACTCCGATTTATGTGGGCGGACAGACGTTAGGGATTGACATCTCCCCTGACGAATCCACACTGGCAGTGGCTAATTCCGCCACCGCCGGGGCCGGTCCCGCGTTTTTTTTGGTAAATCTCGCCTCGTCCACCGTTAGCCAAGTGGTGTTCGACCGTGCAGATGGGGAGGCCGGTTCTTATAGCGTCGCATTCGGGAACGATGGCGCCGTTCTTGTATCGACCAACTACAATGGCTCTGGGTGGGTGCCACTGCGACGATACGACCCCGCGACCCAAACGACAACAATTGTCTCCAATATGGTCGACCAAGCGACCATGCTTTGCGCGAGCGCTGACCGGTCAGTGATTGCCGCAGCCGAACCCAATAGCTCGGACGGACCATTTGGGCGGTACCGTGTAGCTGACGGGGATTGGCAACAGCAATCAGGTTATCAATTCGGAACGAGTTGGTTCAACTACGAGATTGGTGTCAATGCCCACGGTACCCAATATGCACTGCCAACATACGGCGGCACATTCTTCTACGGACCGGATTTGCTGGGTGTAGGCCAAACGATTGGCACGTATGCTGGCGGCCAACCGATAGGCATCGTCTACAGCCCGAACTCAAATATCGTTTACTTCCCTTGGGCCGGCACATCAACGGTATACGCCTACGACACGACCACGTTTCGGCAGATTGCTCAATATGACTTTGGGTATACGTTCACAACGAATGGCAACTGGGCATTTAACGACGGGCGCATGAAGACATCTCGCGACGGTCTCATCTTATTCGGGACAGTTAGCGGCGGGGTCCACTACCAGAGGCTCCCGACTCCTGTGCCTTCGATATCGATTATTAGCCCTGGTACATCGCTCACGAATACTGCAGTACGCCTCAGCCTCACGGGTACTGGATTCGTTTCGAGTTCCAAGGTCGACTTTGGCGGCACAGCGCTTACACCCGTCCTCAATGCCAACGGCTCGTTGTCGGTGAATGTCCCCGCGAGTTTAGTGGCGACGGCCGGATCGGTTCCAGTGACAGTCGTTAATTCTGCTCCTGGCGGAGGCGCGAGCAATACGGTCACACTCTCTGTGGCATCTACCAATCCCGCGCCAACGATTTCGACGATCTCGCCAACCAGTGCGATCGCCGGGGATTCTCCGTTCCCTATCATCGTCACCGGCGCGAATTTTGTTGCCAACTCGCACATCGTATTCGGAAGCTCGGTGCTCACGACAAAACTGAATACCGACAATTCCCTAACGGCGACAGTTCCGGCAAACCTTATCGCTAATGGCGCGACGGTTTTGGTAACAATAACCAGCCCTCTTCCAGGAGGTGGTACGGCCGACAGTTTGCCGTTTTCAATCACCAACCCTGCTCCAGCGCTGACGGCACTGAGCACGTCTTATATTTGCGCAGGCGCCCCTCCGGTCCATCTGACAGCATACGGTTACGGCTTCGTAGCTAACTCGACTATCAATGTGAATGGTACGGCGCTCACCACCAAGCAGAACGCCGATCGCACCCTGACGACCACGCTATTGTCGTCGTTTTTTCCAACTCGAGGCACGCTGCAAATTTCGGTCACGAGCTATGCGCCAGGCGGTGGTACGAGTACGGCCCTACCGATAACCATCCTACCAAAATTACACACGTTTGCATCTGGCCTTTCGATGGTCTCAGCGCCAATCGACGGCATCGGATTTACCTTGCCGAACTTGATCGACCAGCCTGCGACGATTCTGGCGTCTTGGAACCCCATCACTTTGCAATATGCCGTAACTCCCGACTCGCCTGCCGAATCATTTCATAAAGGTATGGGCTATTGGGCGCGCATTCCAGCAACTGCAAACCTCATGGATACCGCGACATCAATCATGTCCAACGTGCCGTTTACGGAATACCTGCCTGTCGGATGGAATATGGTCGGCAACCCGCGAACCACGCCTGTGACGGTTTCAACCATACAGTTAGAGGACCAGGCGAGCAAGCTTCACTCTTTTGTGGAGGCGGCAAATCTTGGCCTAACGAACAACACCATTTTCACATACGGGCCGGGAGACACGCAATACGAAGGGTTACCAGTAGATACCGCAATCATCGAGCCGTATGCAGCCTATTGGATTTACGTTACCACAGCGTGCACTATCACGTTCCCTGCCGTGCAATAGTCCAGGAGCTTCGAATGTGGCATTTTGCTTGTGGGTTTGAAGCCGTTGCGGCATTGCGGCTGGTGGCAAGCTATTCCAGCCCGAAGGTCGCGGAGCAGCTGCAAGGCCGCGCACCGAAGAAGGTGATCGTGGTACCCGGCAAGCTGGTGAATGTGGTCGGGTGAGTGGGAATGCGCGAGGTGTACGTCTGCGGCGTCGCGAGTTCGCCAACGGCGATCATGTAGCCTGCAAAGGCAGGCGTTCCCGCTCTCTCCATCAGCCCCTTCAGGGGACGGGTTGAGTAGAACCCAGACATATTAACGGCTCTGAAGAACCGTTCTGAGCGGCTTAGCCCCGTAAACGGGGCTAAGCCGTATTGTCGCGTAACAGCCTACTGCACACCCCAGGTCAACTGGTTCGGGTAGAGCATCTGCCAGGAGGGCTGAAACGATCCGAAGCCTTTGAGGAACGGGAACTCGCCTGCGACCTTGGACCACTCGTAGTAAGTGGTGCCGTCGAGCGACGCGCCCTGGTGGAGGATGAACGACAAGCGGATCGGCTTGCCGGGGACGGGCTGGAACTCGGGGATGAGGGCGCGTGGGATCGCGCACTCCACGGTGCGTCGGCCGTTGCCGTCGTCGGCTGAGGCGAGCTTCGCGCCGCCTTTGGCGACGATGTCGTAGAAGACGCTGTTCTCGTACTCGGGCTCGCTGTCGAAGCGGGGGAACTTGGCGGCATCGCCGCCTTTGCACTTGAGTATCCAGTTGTACGG
>FSUH01000141.1_pt1 | contig 13240 bp, 14 predicted proteins | sample 1637361 | NCBI WGS metagenome assembly FSUH01 (sample SAMEA3914816, study PRJEB12502) | metagenome | biome: forest; material: soil | place: USA | collected 2011-09-16 | depth 0.3 m | reverse complement strand
TCGTACTCGCGGCAAAGCGCGCGCAGGTCAGCCTGCTGCGGACTCGCGTCGTCGTGCACCAACACAGGCACGACGGGCCAGTGCCGCCGCCGCGCCTCCAGCTGGACGTGCACATACGGCAACGCCGCGAAGGTGCCGACCACGACGCCGACGCGGGCTTTGGGAGATTGTAGTATTCGCCGCATAGGGCCTCCGCAAGAAAAAGCCCCTCGGCGGTAGCCGAGAGGCGGGGATTGTGAATATACGGTTGTTACCGGGTAGGGCGTTTGACTTCAAGCAGTGGCCGCGACCCACGCATCGACCGTGCCGATGAGTACCTGGTAATAGGCGCTCATTTTTTCGGGAGCAGCAATCCTACTCTAAACTCTTGGCTACCGGGATCAAACCGTGCTTTGTCATTTCTTCTCTGATACGATTGGACAGATCGAGTGCCTGATCTTCCTCAATCATCTCGTGTTCAATTGCAATACTCTTACTAAGCAATGACTTAGCGCGATAGTAGTCCGGCAAAAAGGACTCGTTCGAGGGCCTCCCTAACAAGACATACAGCTTTCCGAGACCACCGTCTCGTATAGCAACCGTTTTCCCTAGTAGGTTCGTTGCTTTAGTTTGGATACTTTCCCGCTTTGCCAGGTCCATTGAAAGCGGCTGAAAGGCATACAGGCGACCATTTCGATATGTATGATCGAATTTTACTTCGACCTCGGAAGTCTTAATCGTCTCCGGAACCAGTCTCGATCCGACGTCGGCGGCATTCAGGTACGATTGGTACAGGGTCCAAACGTCGTCATCCGTCCGGCGATCAACATCGTCCCTTTCATACTGTCCAACGACAAAGCGGTCATATAGTCGGGCCAGCGAAGCGGCGAGATCGCTCGTCACGCCGCCAAGCGTACGGCTAAACCGGTAGCTGAGTCCGCCGTCCGGCCAGATCTTTCCCGTGATGCTCTCAATATTTGGGGGGATATCATAAAGCTCAAGAACGTTTTCAAACCGTTCGGCATTGAAGGATTTTATCTCAGACTCTAATCCGCGCACCACGCGACGATAGCCGTTTCCGTCGAAATCTGCGAATGCTTTGGACAGTCGCCCGAAATGCTGGTTAACCATGCATGAGACGCGCGGTAGCTCGTGTGCATACACGATGATCCCTATGTTGAGCATTTCACCAGAGGAAGGGTCGTGAGCATACCGAACGATTTGATACTCAAAGCTGATTTCATTATTCATCATAAGCTCGCATGCAACTCCTTTCCAAAGTCTTCAATGTTAATTATGACTTCACTTAGGTGCTTTCGAATCTTTCCACTATAAGCGTCCCATTGGAATGGAATCTTTGAGTGGAACTCATTTAAGAGCTCGTCCGTCAAAGTCCTGAATGGTGCCAGTACTTGCATCCAATCAATATCGCGACCGCGCAGATCCCTGTAGAAAAGGTGGTTTCGGTGGGAATTGTCCGGAAGTTGCCACGGCTTAGCGCCTTCACCGAGAATGTATACGAACGAGAATGCAAGTTCATGATCATAAATGATATAACCATCCCGATATTGTTGGCAGTTGGGATTGTCCACCTTGCGATCTGAATTTTGAATTAGCAGATCGAACGCATATATGAGTGCCGCCTGGGCTAGTTGTGTCGAGGTCATCGACATGCCAGCGATGATAGGTCGTAAGCCGGTCCTAATGTATTCGCTTCCGTACGCTAAGCCGGGGACAATCGAGTGATGGCAGCCATAAGACGGCAAAACATTGTTGGCAGCGGCTGCGAATTGCGCGGTGATCTCAACGACCGCAGGAGTCGGCGTACTAATTCCTACATGCCGGGCAATCAGCGAGGTGAGCATCTCTGAGTACAGCATCGACGGGCGGAACTCAGGAGAGCCTGGGTACTTTAGTACAAATGAAATGGAATTTGGCTGGGGCGCGGTTCCGACGTCCGCTAAAGATGCCGTAGCAAGGGTGCATGAAGCCACGAGCGGCTTAGTCCGACCTACCGTCTTCAAATCCTCGACTTCTTTGGCGATCCATTGCATTACAGGTTGCGCTCAGGCCCCTCATGCGGGCCAGTTAACTGCGGCGGCCGCCAAACAGTGCGAGTAACAATCCTATCACGGCGGCGCCTATTCCGATCATGAGGCCGTTTTGGCGATCAGCAATGAGGCCCAAATTGTTGACATGTTGGCCGCCACCATACGACTGCCCCATAATCACTACTGGTTCGGTTGTCACGCTGACATCAAAATACGCGAAGAAGTATATTGCAGCGGCAATTCCGCCGAGCATGATAAACAGACCAACGGTTCTGGTTAGCGAAAAACGCGCATTGAGAATGCCACCCGAGGTCGATTGACTCGCCTGAGACATCAGTACCTTAAACGCATCGTCGTCGTAGGGACTCTGTCCAATTACGTACGGCTGCTTCTGGGGGACTTGCGATGCGTCTCGGGGCAAATCCTTTCCGCAATAGCGGCAAAGAATTGCGGCCATCTTGATTGTTTCGGCGCAATAGGGACAAACCTTAGATTCGTTTGCGCTTGGTTCCAAGATAGCAACGGAGCCATTGTTGTCACACCATCGGCATGTCGCATTTGCACCCGACACGACAGTCCCACATTTCGGGCATCGTGATGCAGTCCTATGTCCGAGTGCTGCCCCGCAATAGGTGCAGTTAATCGCGGCGTCTTCGTTTAGCACATTACATGCTTCGCACTTGTTTTCTTGCACGGTTTACGTGTTCGATCTGTAGTTTGAAAATTCCTTCCTATACTCCGGTAATCCATACACAAACCACAAATCAACAGATTGCGCATCACTCGTTCCTAGCGACTCGCGTTCCCGCGCCCAATCGAACCCCGCCCCCGTCGCCGCCTGCCGGTACGTCGCCGCCGCAAACGCCACGTCTATTCGCGGCAAAGCGCGCTCAAGTCCGCCTGCTGCGGGCTCGCGTCGTCATGCACGAGCATCGGCACGCCGGGCCAGCGCCGCCGCCGCGCCTCCAGTTGGAGGTGCACATACGGCAACGCCGCGAAGGTGCCGACCACGACGCCGACGCGCGCCTTGGGAGTTTGTAATATTCGCCGCATAAGGGCCTCCGGGTTACCGGGAGCGGAGTGCGCTCCGGTCACGAAAAAAGCCCCTCGGCGATGGGCCGAGAGGCTGAGGTAATCGTTACTTTCGTCGCAGTTCGGACTATCGCGACGCCGACGCGAGACGTACGGTAACGCTGCCGTCTTGTACAGCGATTGCGTACAGCTTGCTGTTCGGCGACCACGCTAATGCGGAAATGTAAGCGCCATCAACATGCACGGTTCGACGTATCCAGTTACCGCTGTTGTCGAGTGTGCTGACTTCACATGTGATTGCGTCTGAACCGTTACCGCGCGTGTCACCGCTAACGAGCAATTGGCGACCACTAGGCGAGGCCGACATTCGCGAGGGGAAGCTGGCTCTAGCGGGTATTCGTTTGCGGATTTTCCAAGGGCTTCTTGCGATTTCAACTACCAAGCCGGACTCTGTTCGACGCTGCTTAACCAGCGCAAAGATACGTTTCCCATCGGCTACGGATGCGACATCACCAGAGTTGAATGGCAAATTCATCGTTCGAACTCTACGGAGGCCCGGCCATGTCAACTCCGAAATACCGGACCGAGTCGTTTCGATTATGCGCCCCGAGACTACCGGTCCCGACAACAACACGTCACTATTTATACGCTTGACCCTGACAACCTTCGCCCGGATTACGTCGATAAACGCGACATAGCAATTTCCGCCATCTTCATAGCTACCACTCGCAATGATGAGGCCCCCATGCGCAACCATAGTGCCGCCACCCGCCGGAACCTCTCCCGAGACTTCGATTCGTTTGCCAGTCCTAATATTCCAAACGATATACGCCCCTGGCGATCCGTCTTCGTCTGCGCTACTCGTTACAAACCGTTCGTTGTCTAGCCACGCTATGGCGCATATATAACCACCCACGTTCGTTCCATGAAATATGGTATGCTTGCCGTCGAGATCGAATACATCGACCGAGTCATACCCAACCGCAAGCAGCTTGCTATTCGGTGAGAACGCCACGCTGGTTGCTTCGCAACGGACCTGCAAAACAGCGTGCGAACCGTTACCGTTGACCACATTGGGATGCACAGGAGCGCTATTTGCGATACCCAAGCCGAAACATAGGCAAGCCAGATATAAACGTATCGACTTCGTGATCCGCATGCAATCATATTTGCCATAGCCGCGCGGAAATCCTTGTTCGGTTAGAACCGTCAATACCCAGCCCACAGCCTCCCGGTTCCCCGGGAGGCTGCCCGACCGCGCTGCCGCCGCTACGGGCGGCCGGGGACGATCCACGCTTCGTACGTCACGCTCGGCGTCGTGCCGGCGATCGTCGCCACCAGGCGGACATACCGCTTGTCGGTGTCGAACGAGACCGTGGTCTCGCCAGCCGCCGTCAGCGACGGCTTGTTCGCGAACGCCAGGTCGCTGAACGACGCGTTGTCGCTGCTGTGCTGCACCTTGAACGCCGCCGTGGTATCCGATCCGGTCAGCGCACTGACACGTACCGACGCCTTCATACCACGCCGAGGCGTGCCAGCGCCGAGGTCGAAACCGGCGCCGTTGAACGATGTCGTCTTCGTGACGCTCGCTTGCAAAACCGCGTTGTTATCTCTTGGCATTTTGTCTTCTCCCTCTCAAACAAAAGCCGCCCAGCGCCTTGCCAAGCGCCGGACGGCCATAAACCAAACCTCACCCCTAGCCCCTCTCCAAGGATATGGAGAGAAGAACGGAATGATGCGTGAACCTCTGGCTCCCTCTCCATATCCTTGGAGAGGGCTGGGGTGAGGCCCGACTTACGCCACCTTGATGTCGTAGAGCCGGCCCACCGCGCGGGTGTTCGGCTGCCAGAGGCCGACACCCCAGTCGAAGACGAGGCGGTACGTGACACCGTTGTTCAGCTTCTCGGGGCCCGACGGCTTCAGCGGCTCGAACTGCCACCCGGCGAACGAGTTCCGGCCGTATTTGACCGCGTAGAGGCTCGTGAATGTGCCCCCCGTATCCGCCGAACCGTCGGCGGTCTCAGTCGACGAGATGATGTACTGCGACTGCGTGCCATCGGCAAGCGGCGCCTTGCGGCCCACGTTGCGGATTTTGGCGTTCTTGTACTGCAGCACCCGCCGATCGAAGTTGTCCTTCGTCATGTCGAAGCCGCCTCCGGCCCCGAGTTCGCGGATGCCCTGCTCCACCCGGCGGAGCAGGTCGTCGTTCATGTACACGACCACGTTCGTGCCGTCCGGCGAGCCCATCTCGTCGAGTACCGACTGGAGTTGGCGAATGAACACATTCGCCGATGTGCCCGTGATCCCGCCGTCGCTGAGGTCGGTCCCGCCGGCGTCGATCTTGCACGCCACGTTGGTCCCAAACTGCGCGGGATCGTCGAGGCGAGCGCGGACACCGACAAACGCGTTCTTGTCGCCGGTGACGTGCTGGTTATTGATGAACTTGTCGTTGAGATCGTACGAGAGACCTTTCAGATACATGTCCACCTGGACATCGAACGGATTCTGGATCTGGTTCTTGTCCTTGTAGATAAAGTGATCGATGTCGATCGTGTCGCGGATCACCCAGAGCTGCTCCTGAAACGGCGTCGCCTTCCCCTTTACAGCGCTCGGATCGCTGTTTAGCGGTGTCCAGTGCGGCGCGGGAAGCCCCCCGAGGACGCGGCTGCCGTTCGCGACAATGGTGGCGTTGGTGATAAGCGGAATGTCTTGGAAGACATTGCCCGCCTCGATCATGGAGAATGTGATCTCCTTCACCAGCGGATCGTTGCTGGTTTGGTACCAGTCAACCAGTGACAATGCATTGCTATCTATTGACATTTATGTCTCCTTTTTGGTTGTTCGAAAATGAAAAACCTCATCCCCAGCCCTTCTCCTTTGAAAGGAGAAGGGAGCCGGATTCTGCTCTTCCTCCCCCTCGTCCTTTCCAAGGAGAGGGGGTTGGGGGGTGAGGTCTGGCACGCGATGAGGTCCGACCGCTCCTACATCCCGTGCCCGCCGAGCCAGCGGCCGAACGTGCCTTTCGGCTTGTACGAGGCGCCCGACGTTACTGGCGATGCGCCCTTGGCGCTCTCGGGAGCCGCGCCCGCATTGGCCTTACTGGCGATGTAGTTCGCGACGGCACGCTGCTCGGCATCGCTCGCGATCTTGCGTGACCGATGGTGCGTGTGCGCCGCGAGCGCGTGAACCGCGCGCGGATGGCGCGCGAGATGGCGGACCAGTTCCTCGTCCATCTCCGGGAACTGCTCCTTGGCCGACGCGAGCGCGCCGTTGAGCTCGTTGCGGTAGATACGGTTCGCGAGCACCTCGTACCGGAGCTTCTCGTCGTACGCGCTCGGATCGAGCTTACCGACCGCGACCTCCTGCTGGAGCTTGGTCGCGATCGCGGCCACCTCGTGGCTGTCGCGCAACTGCGCGATCTCGCTGCCGTGCTGGTCGGCGGCGGCGTGGATCGCGTCGACGTTGCCGAACTTTTCGAGCAACGGCTCGATCAGCGGCGCGATCGCATCCCATCGTTTCGCCTTCTCTTGCAAATCGACTGGCGTCGCCGCCGTATCGTCTGCGGCGGCCGCCGGCTCATCGCCTTCGGCACCGACCGCGCCGAGGACGTCCGGCTCGTCGGCGACCCAGAGCGAGTCCACGCGCGCCTCCAACGGAGGCTTCTTCGATTCTTCGGCTGTTTTTCGCATTATTAATTCTCCTTCTCTTTCTGACATCGACATCCCAAATGTTTCGACAATCCGTACAAGCGGCCCGCCCCAACTCGCGGCGAAGCCGCCAATGGATCCAACGTCACGTTGGCGCCGTCCGCGTAGGACGCCCCTGCGGCGAGCAGTCCTATCCTGCTGCTCCTCCTCCTTGGTCCCCCATCCGCGCCGCGACTCGCTCGGCGAGATCGTCGGAGCGAACCGTGTCCGACTCCTCCAGGAACGTCTTAGCCGCCGCCGGGCTGCCCGGGACACCGAAGACGCCCATCTGGTACCAGCGTTCGAGCTGTTGCGAACGCGCTTCGGGCGTTTTCGGCATACCGGACCCTGGGGTCACCACCAAGCGGCACTGGCCACCAGCGCTGAGCGCCCGGAACACTCCGGCGCGCGTCATCGCTTGGCCAGGAGTCGCCTGGTCGTCGAGCCCGATAAGCCTCGGCTCCTGCAGGCCGAACTGCCGGTAAAGCGCGAGTTCCCACTCCGCGAGCTCGACCAACGCGCTCTCGATATTGCCGACAAACACCGATAGTTTGGATTGGTCGGCATTTTGCAGCATCTCGATCGCCGCCGCCGCGAGGTCGCTCGACCCCGGGAGGCTGCCCTGCGAGACATCGTGGACCCCCGCGATGTTTTCCATCTGGTTGAGCAAGAACTCCATCAGCTGGAAATTGGCCGGGGACAACGGCGGGGGCTGTTGATAGACCGGCGGCTCGCCGTTGTAGTAGATCTTCTGGAAGTTGCGCGGGTTCGTGTAGTCGTCCGGGCTCACCGCCGATCCTTCCCGGATCAACACGGTCAGCTTGTCGGAGATCGAACGCCCCACAAAATTCGAGAGGATCCGGTTGATCGCCATCTGATGAGGGATCATGTCCCAGACCATATTGCGCGCCCAGACGGAACCGATGTTCGCATGGTAGGGCAGCGCGACGAATGGATACGAATCCTGCTTGTCGTACGGCCACGGCTCGTCGCGTAGCAACACATCCCCCGCCACAGTCACCAGTCGGCCCTGCGGGCACGACAGCGACGGGACCTCCCACATCTCCAGCACCGTCGCCGAGTCGCGCTCGGATTCGGCATATCGCATCGGGTCGTCGTTGATGAGCGCGAGCCGCTGCTCGACCCCGCCATGCAGCGCCTCGATGGTCGTCGCCTCCACCCGGTCGCCGACACCCGGATACCGGGCGCGAAGATCGTCGAGCGAGACGACCTTCGCGTGGATCACCCACGCGCACTCGTTCAGCCGCGTCGCCTTCGGATCGGGATAGACATCAAGCGGTAAGAGAACGCTTTCCCGAATATCGCCCACCGCCGCCGTCAACACCTGCGTCACATTCCCATCGCCGTCGGTTGCCGCCGCGATCTGCGCGTCGCACCTCGGATCCCAGCACACCTTCACGAACGATGTGCTCGATACCAGCGACGCGAACACCCACTCGCGCAGCTGCGCGGCTCTGTCAACGAGGCGCGAGCAGTGCGCGACTATGGAGCGCGCCTCTTCGGCTGCGAGCTTATCCGACGCGCTCTCCGTGAGCGGCGCGACCCAAACATCGGGCCGGGTCTGAGTCGCCCGCACCGTGTTTTGCAGCACTAACGGGCGGATCTGGTTGTTCGTCATGAAGTAGTAGTTGTCGTCGTCCCCAATCAGGTTGTCGAGCCGCCCGCTGGTGGCGTTGTATTCGACCCACTGCTTCCCGGCCTCGAACGCCATACTCGTGAGGATGACACGGTCGTGCACCGCACGGGCCGCCGCTGCCTCCTCGTAACGATTGTGGACGATCCGTACGAGCTCGTCGCCCTTCGCGAGGGCAGATTGCCCGCGCGAGGGCTTTGCGAAAAATCGCGATATCATTGTTTGGGATACCTTTCGTGTAGAAAGTTTCAAGAGGCGCTCCAAAGCCGCGCGGCTCTTTTTCTTCGTGCTTCGCACATTCTGGCGAGAGCGAGTTCACGTGTCCGTAACATCGCCCTTTGCATCAGCGCTCTTACGAGAGCCGGGGTTTCACGCGCGCCCTCTGCCACGCTGCGGTCCGCGCCCCGCCCGCATCGTCCGGGCGCTTCGACGGCGACACATGGTGCTGCAGCAAGTAGCGCAAAGCATCGACCGCATGGTCTTCCAGCGTGCTGTCGAGATCCTCAGGGCGCACGGTATCGTGCTTCATTACCGGAATCGTTCGAATTAGGTGCGGGCAATTCGCCTCGTGCACGGCAAGCGAGCCCGGCTCAGCGAGATAGTGCCGGAGGAGGTTCCAACCGGCGACGCGCGCGTTGTGGGCGCGAACGCAGTTCAGCTTCTTCGCGTGAAACCAGTCGATATCCGACGTCGGGTTCAGTCCGCCCACCGTCTTTTGCGCCCACATCGAAGGGTCGGCGGCGATCTGTACCGCCGCTGGGCAATTCGTCCACTTCTCAATGCATCGCAAGACCTCTGCGGCTTGCTCGGCGTTGGGCAAGCCGATCCGATAGACCTCGTCGATGACAAACACCCGCGCGTCGTCGTCGATCGCCGCGAGAAGAAAGCAGAACGGCGAATAGTGCCCCCAATCCAGTCCTCCGATCAGCTTCCAATAGGGCTGTATCGCGACCTCGTCGACCACATGCTGCCCCGGTTCCCACTGTGTGAAGTACTTCGCGCCCGAGACAGCGAACGCTTCCGTGTCGTTCGCGGGATACTCCTGCCGAAACAGGTTGCCCATGCCGGGTTCGTGACGTTTCCGGCGGCGCCAGTACAACTGCGCATCGGTTAGCGCGTAGACCTCCCGTAGCTTCTCCTCGTCGTCGTCCCGGACAAAATCGGCGGGGGGCTCCGCCTGATACCCCGTGTGGTCGAACCACGCGAAGAATCGCGCATTGAACAGGCTCTCGCCCGACTTCGCCGCTTGATACGCCTCCCAGTACGCGTTCCCTTCCCCGTTCGCCGTCGTCTCCTGGAACAGGTTCCCGTCCGGCGTCACCGCCTGGAGGAGTCCCGTAAGCACCTCGGGGTTTGGCCAAAACGCCACTTCGCTGCAATGCAGGTTATCGATCGTCGACGAGCGTCCGCTCGTCTTCGTCCCCGCTGTCATTACCGAAAAGCTGCTCCCGGAGCGCTTGAATAGCATTTCCCGCCGGTTGGAGTATTTCGTGTCCGGCCTTATGCCATCGGGAAGCCGGTCATAGAAGCGCTTGACGATCCGAAAGAGGCCTTCGGTGCTCTCTGAATCGTGAGCGATCACAACCGTCTTAGTATTGCCCCGATTCACTGTGTCAAGAAAAAACAAAGCCAAAATCAACGTCGAGAATCCGAACTGCCGCGCCTTCAGCAAGATCTCGCGGTGACCCTGCCCGATCCCTTGCCACGGCCCGTCCCGTGCAAACAGCGCGTTCTCCCAATCGGGGATGAGCTCGTTCAAGTACCGACGCTGCACATCGTTCGGCTCAAAAGGAACCTCTGTTTTCTGCTTCGTCCTGATCCGCAAATCGGACAGCGTTATCAACCCTCCCGTTTCCTCCGACTCCTCATCGACCAATGCAACCGTCGACGACGATTCTTTCACCGTACTACCTCCCGTCCCGATACCGCCCACAGACAAAACAAGCCTCCCCGAAATCGGGGAGGCTCGACTTGACACACTTGCGCCATCGACCGTGCAGCATCACGGTATGCGCTTTGGCAGTTAAGGCTCTGTCTGCCGGCACCAGGATCAAATTGTTCTTACATTCTAACTATACCATAAGAAACGTCTAATGTCAATTCTTATAGATATATATTTTACACATCGCATTGCATGCTCCACCGCGAAGAGAAAGAAAAATCGCCCAGCGGCCCTGGGGCGACTCCTAAATCTTCCTCCCTATTCCCTCCCTACCCCGAAACATCCCGGCACCCCGTCCAAACCCCATCGCCGCAACGCGTCCAGCGGATAATCCACGCAGTCCCCCGCCCGGTCGCTGTCCAATAACGCACGACGGACCCCTACCGCCCCGAGACACGACACGCGATCCCGCGTTCGCTGCTTGACCGCCCGCTCCGCCTCTGCCGCCGCGCGGCAGTCAAGCGCCCGAAACCACCCGCGCACCAGCCGAACCGGCATCCTCATCGCCCGCGCCGCTGTCGGTGCCGTCCAGCCCGCCCCATGCATCCGCACCAAATCCTCGGGAATCCTCACCATGCCAGTCCTCCTTAAACAACCGCTCACCCGCGATAACGAACATACGTTCGTATACTCGCAACAACATTATACACCTCAAATGATATTGAGTCAATCCATTTTGACATTTCCTTGTCGATTATTTTCAATGCGTCCCCAAGAACCGCAATCGCCAACGCGGTCGGACATCATAACCCTCGCTTGCGGGGGTAGCCGCGTCTAAGCGCGGCTGGGGGTTCTGCGGCGGTAACTCGCCTCAGGCGAGTTGGGGATTCTTCTCAGCAAACCATCGCCTTGGGTTTCCCTCTCCGACTCCCCTCTCCATATCCTTGGAGAGGGGCCGGGGGTGAGGCTTGGTGACTGCACGGCGTATGGACCGTCGACGCGGTCTCGCCCGCTACTTCACAAAATGAAGCAGCGCGAACGCGATCAAACAGCACGCCGCAGCGATCCCGTAGATCACCCAAACCGCCTGCTTAGTAGACAAGCCCCGATTGATTAGTATGTGATGGAGGTGCGACGTGCGATCCGGCATATGCGCCGGGACGCGATTGATCGCGCGCTTGGTGACAACGCGCATCCCGTCGAAGATCGGGACGCCAAGCACGATGATCGGCAACACGACACTCAGCGTCGCCGCCATCTTGAACGTTCCCAGCATGGCGACCGCCGCGAGGATAAACCCGATAAACTGCGCCCCAATCGTGCCCATGATGATCGTCGCCGGGTTGTAGTTGTGGCGAAGGAACCCGACACATACTCCGACCAGCGCCGCCGCGAAGATACTCACCTCGTACTGCCCGGCCTGTGCCGCCATCAGCGAGAGCGTGATCCCGGAGATCGCGCTGATACCCGCCGCGAGTCCGTCCAAACCGTCCATAAAGTCGACGGTCTTCGCGACCCCGAACACCCACAGAACCGTGATAAAGCAACTCAGCGATGCGGGCATGGCGATCCAACTCGCCGGGTTATAGACCGGCTTCCCGTGCACGAGTGTGGTCGCGATAAGCGGATTCGTGATGCCGTCGATACGAACGTCGCATGCCCAGAGAATCAATCCCGACGCCACCAGGGCGACCGACTGCCAGATCGCCGAAAGCTCGAACTTATCGTCGAGCGCGCCAACGATCGCGACCAGAGTCGCGCCAACCAGGATACCGACAAACTGCCGGAGTTGCGCCGGGTCCCAAGGGAGCGCGGGCACATGGGGATGCAACTGATGGCGGAGCGCCAGCCAGATCAAGAGAACGACCACCGTCAGCATGTACGATGCGTACATCGCCACACCGCCCCAGCGCGGAATCGGCTGCTTGTGGACATCCCGCTCGCGCGGCACCGCGACCGCGCCGTATTTCACGGCGAGGTCCTTGACCAGCGGCGTCAGCAAATAGCACAGCACCGCTGCGATCAGAAACGAGACCGACGGCAGCAACGGGAAAGGAACTCTCATTCTCAACCATTCGCTCACGCTGTACGGTTGCGCAAGCTTGCCTAACATATCGCCCCAACATGCGAAGCGAAAGAAAAATCGTCTAGCGGCCTTGGAGCGACTCTTAAAAATCCTACCCTACTCGCTCTTCGCGATCGGTCGGTAAACCAACTCCAACCCGGCCGCGTTCAACACTTCGAGTGCGAACTCGTCGGGATACTCGCCGCCGATCACCACCTTGACGATCCCGGCATTGACAATCATCTTCGCGCACATGTTGCACGGCTGCGCGTTACAGTAAAGCGTTGCGCCTTCGGTCTTGACTCCGAAAAAAGCGCCCTGGATAATCGCGTTTTGCTCGGCATGCAGGCAGCGGACACAGTGTCCACTCACCATATGGCAGCCGACATCGACGCAGTGGGCGAGGCCCATCGGCGCCCCGTTGTAGCCAGTGGTCAGGATACGCCGGTCACGTACGATCACTGCGCCGACCTGTCGGCGCAGACACGTCGCGCGGGTCGACACATCGACCGCGATCTGCATAAAGTATTCGTCCCACGAAGGTCGCACTCCCTTGGACACGTTTAGATTACCCACCCTTCGATTATAGTAACCGCCACTCGCGCAATACCACCATCGCCTTCGGCGGAGGGCTCTCCCACAGCCAATTTACCTTGACCCAAAGATCCGGCATCACCTTGCTGCGATAAATCCCCGAGTCGCCCATACGGGCCGGAACGAACTCCTTGGCAGCGTTGCGCTGGAAGAATTTTGCGACCCTGTACTCCAGGTCGATGATCCAGTATTCGCGCACTCCCGCTTTATCGTACTCCTCGACATTGGCTTCACGTTCCTCGGGATCGCTGCCAGCCGGAATGATTTCGATCGCGATATCTGCCGGCCCGTTCATGC
>FSUH01000134.1_pt1 | contig 14853 bp, 13 predicted proteins | sample 1637361 | NCBI WGS metagenome assembly FSUH01 (sample SAMEA3914816, study PRJEB12502) | metagenome | biome: forest; material: soil | place: USA | collected 2011-09-16 | depth 0.3 m | reverse complement strand
CTACAGGAAATGCGTCGAGACGACGTTCAGCACCATCACCGGATGGATGGGAAGGCGACTTCACGCAGTAACCGCTAAAGGATTCGAACTCAAAGTCGGCCTCAGCGTCATCGCTTACGCTATTTTGTCGTAAGTAGCAACTTGGGTTAAGTACATCAACAAATTCTACGGCTATGGACGATGGGAGGCGCCAATCTGGCTGATTGGCAAGGAAGAGGGCATCGGAGCTCAAATCGACTCCGGGACGATTGACGAGGTGGGAAGAAAGTTGCACGCCTGGAGCGAAATGGGCGGCCAGGAGCTAACTGACATCGTCGATTTTCACGAGCTTATCGGTGAATCCCAATGGTTTGGCGATGACGCAAAACCACAGAAGACGTACATTCGGGAAGTGTCCCTCCTCGCAGGTTACGGCACATGGGACGACATCGAGAAATTCGACAGCAAGGCGATGCTCAAGTGCCAGGCATCGCGTATCGGACGATGCAATGAAAAGTCGGCTTCGTTACCACCAACATGCTTCGTCGAATTACTCCCACTCCCTAACCGGACTACGAATCACTGGATCTATCCGGGCGCGCGCAAGAGCTTTTTCAAGTCCCTTGCGCCGGGTCGAGCCGGTGCCTTTCAGCAACTTATCAGTCGCTACCACCCACAAGCGGTCGTGTTCCTTAGCACGGATCGAATCTAAGTAACCCGATGTGCAAGTTCAAATCACTGCCTTTGCAAATTGCAGTGGCCCCTTGCCATTCCTTTGCGCGAATAATATCATCAGCGTATGGCCCAGAAGCTTTCGTACGAGGCGGCTAATGAGGTGCCAGGCATCCCGCGCCCAGATTCTTTTGACGTCGAAGCGTTCCGCCAACTGTCCGAACACGGTGTCGATCAGGTACCTGGCTTTGCTGACCGACCTGCCGAACTTCGGAAACGGATCCGCTTTGGCGCTGCGGTACGGCACGATCACAGTGAGCTCCTGCTGCTTGAGCGGGGCGAACGATTTCGGCGGCCAGTAGTTGCGGTCGCCCAGAAGGCAGCCTCTGAGCTTGTTCGCAAGGTCGGGCAGGACTGCGAGCTCCGAAATATTGGCGGGTTCGATCGCCACTTCCCGGATAACGCCCGGATATTGAACGATGGCATGAAGGCGAAATCCGTAAAACGTCTGGCGTATAACATGGTCTTTGCCGAAGCCCGCTTCGCCCCGGAACTGCTTGCAGCGGGGCGCTCTGGGAAATTTGCATACGGGTAGCGGCATGCTGTCTATGATGGACACGTCCTCCCGGCGCGGTATCCGGTATACCAAGTTTTGCCGGATATGTCTCTTCACAGACCACAGGTTGGCGGCTTGGCGAACGAACGTCGTCCGGCAAATCCCTGCGATGCCGGGAAAGAAATGCGCGCAATGGCGCCGGAAGTACTCGAAAATCTTCTTGTCTTGGCTAAGCCCGAGGCACTCGCCGACGATTTCCGTGGCGATCGCCTCGCTGTCCCGAAGCAACGGTTGCGGCCCGCGAGTTCGCAGCCGGCCCTCGGGAGTCCGCGCCAAAAAGTCGGAAACCAAGTCGTCAACTTCGCAAAAAATGGCAATAATAACCTCGTCCAAGTCCATAGGGTGCCTCCGTTTTGGTTCGTTACCTGCGAGGTACCCGGGCTTGGACTTTTTGACTCAATCACATTGCAAACTTGCACACCGGGTTAAGTAGGTGAGATCGTGTCCTTGACGTTCGCCGACGACGTTATAGACGCCATCCACGAGCACATCCAGCGCCTCCCGGGCCACACGGTGTCCCGCCCAGCCGACAGCGCCGACCTTCGCCGCGACGCAGCGGGGTGTAGGGGGAGAGGAACGCTCGCCGCTAGGGCGTCCTGCGCGGACGGCGGTGAGAGTAGAGACGGTGGTTACGCAGAGCGTATCACATGGCCCCGGTAAGCTAGGCCGACCGGGGCCGTCGTGCGTTTTCGGGGTGCGGGCGGGGGCGGAATGGTATAATCAAGGTGAGAGGCAAAGATCATTGAGCACCTGGAACGAGATGAGTGTAAGCGCACGTGAGGCTGCCCAGTCGATGTTGTCCGATAGCGACAACCACATCAGAAGCAGCATCAGTCGATCCTATTACGCAGCGTATTCGGCATTGGCTGGTACATTGTCCGAACGACACATCGTTTTTCCAGATGGACGAAACAACCCGCCACATTCCGAGTTGGCTACCTACATCAACCGGAACATCGGCGGCCTCACAGATTTTGACCGTCAGACCTTGAGAAGAGCCATACGCCGCTTGTGGGCGGCGAGGGTGGATGCAGATTACATTCCTACGGCCAGTATGGATGCATCAATCGCGCGCGATGCGCTAAGGGATGCCGTCATGATAATGCGGAAGTTGGGAGTCGAAAAATGAGCGAGCAAGATATAACGCAATTGGTCCGCGCGCAACTGTTACTACATGATTCAGAGCGTCTACACATCGAGGTGTTAGCTGACGGAGTGCGCAAGGATGGAGACTGGTGGCATGTTCCTGTGCGCCCCACCACAGATGCGCCTCGCACCTACGAATATTACGACCGTCTATCAGAAGTCGAAGACGAATTGACCGAATCAAAGCACGTTCGCGTGCTATTGGTCCCTGCGGCATAGGATCTACTCGATAGGCAACGGCGAGCGTAACACGCGGCCCCGGTCAGCTAAACTGGCCGGGCCGTCGTGCGTTTTACCTAGCTGGTAATCGTGAGTACCTTCTCGCTGAGGCACGCGGCCAGCAATGCGCTCCCGATGCCAGCCGCCTCCTCGAATGCCACCCGTGATACTTCCCCGTCGAACTCGAGCTTCGGTCGCGTTGGGCTGTAGAAGCGCACGTAGACATGGCCGGAAGCCTTGATCGTTGTCCTGAGCGATTGGCCCACTGACTCGACTGCGACCACTTCGCCGCCGTCCAGCGAAAGCAGGATCGGGGAGGCTGGTCGCTCGGCCGTCCTCACGTAATCGATGCTTACGGTCGCGCCTTCGGGAACGTCGTTGAGCTCCGATGAGGGGACCTTGCATGTGCCCGTAACTATTCTCCCATTGACACTCAGGCTCGCCGGAAAGCCGCCTCCGCCTGTGGTCGAGATGTCGATCGATCGGCCGACGTAGCGGAGGCGTCGCACGACAAGCGGCAGCGACGCTCCTGATCTGAGCGTGATACCGCCCCAGTCGAACGAGATGCCAACCTGACTTGCGAGGAAGGCGAGATATTGCGAGCGAGCGCCGAACGCCTGCTTTTGGCCTGGCATGTCCAGGGTTCCGCTGTCGTTGACTGTTTGTACCGCGTCGCCCTCTATTAGCGTCAGATGGTTCCAGTAGTACGCGATCCCTTCGCGCCAAAGCTTGAGCCTCGCTTGATCGCCGTTGTCGGCCAGGCATCGCAAGCAGAAGACGTCGTAGATCGCCATGACCTGCGAGAATTCTTCGGACATTTCGAAAACGGGGTCCCAACGAGGATACATCAGGAAGCCGCGGCGGTCGGTGAGTTGGTTCGCGATGAACTCGCCGCACGTGGAGATTTTCTCGGCGAGCAGGTCGCGAGCGTAGTCGGTTTCCCAGAGGACGGCATACGCGGGGTAGTGTTTCCGTGGAGTGCCCGTTAACGCGTCGACACTGTCGAGGAGATAGCCCTGCTCATCGTCCCAGAACGTCGCCAGGAAGCTGTTTTCAATGGCTCGGGAGCGCGCGCGTGTCTCGGTCGCCGTGTCATTGTCGCCCGCCAACTCCGCGAGCGCTTCGACGCTCCTGAGGCCCTGGTAGCCGATTGCGTTGTTGAACACGCTGACATCAGTGTGGCGGCCCGTCTGCCCTGCCGCAACCGGATGATCGGGGTACATGCCGAAACCTGTGCTCAGCCCAGAGGCAGCCATACTTGCGACCAGCCGAGAGTAAATGGTCTTGACGAACGGATAGAACTCGTCTATTGCGTTCTTGTCGCGCGTGAACGAGATGTAATGCATCAGCATCGTGGCGTAGAGCATTTGAGCGTTCGGCGCCTGCGTCAGATAGACTCGCGGTTCGCGGGTGAACGAGTGGCCGATACCGAAGTCGGCGTCGGCGGTGTCACGATAGAATCTCAGCGCGTCACGGACGAACTCTGATTTGCCAGCAGCAAGCCATGTCGTCGCGGACATCATCGTGTCCCATCCCCAGATCCAATAGCCTAGTGAGTTCGCCCGCATGCCCCCGGACACGTCGGGCACCATCAGCGCATCGAGGATGGCCGGGGTGTTCGAGAAGAACGAATCCAGCGCGTCGTTGCCAGTTTCGGCCTCGGGATAGCTAGCAATGGCTCGCAGAAAGCTGTGCTCCGCTTTGGCGGCTGACGCCACTCGAGCGACTGCCGTGTCTTTGGCCGACACCGCTTCGTGGCTTTTGCCAATCACGAGAGCTATAGCGTGCGACCCGACTTCAAATGTGTCCGTAATCATGGACATGCGGCCCGTCATTTTTACGTCGAGCGTCAGGCCGTCCGTTGACGCGAGCGTAAGCCGCGTGCTTGAGTGTCGGATGCCAGCGGACACTACGGCTTGCCCCGTCTCGTCGATTTTGCCGGTGACCGACACTCGCCTCTCCCATTCGTCGTCGGGAACTGTGTCTTCGGCGAGGCGCGTGATACCGGATCCGATGACCTCCCATGGAGTAAAGGTTCGCGGCACGGATGTGGTCCCGGTTGCCGCCGTACGTTCGTGATGCTCTAGCCTCAGGCGAAGCGGCTTGCGGGAATCGTTCCGTATCACTTCGATCCACATGACGACGGCGTCGGGCAGCAATGTGAGGTGATGGAGGAGTTCGACGCCTTCGCCTTCGATCGCGAATCGGCTCGCGTAGCCGAACGGCAGATGCTGCGTGTCGTGAAGCTCGAGGTGGTAGGCGCGTCCCTCGATGGAAAGTTGCGGCCTCAACACACGCACCCACGAAGTCGTTGGCTCACCCCTAAACAACTCCTTGGCTGAGCCTTCTGGCTGTTCACCCAAATAACACAGGCTGGAGATACCTCCGAATTCGTTTACCGATACTCCGAGACGCCCGCTAGCATATGTCATTTGAGATACCCCGAGTCCGGCTTTGGCGACTGGGATGCGGTCGTGAAATTCGATCGTTGGGTTTTGCATAGGTTTACTCGCAAGGGAAGACGGATTGTTAGTCTATTAGAGGCGCGACGAGAGGCGTGAAACGACGCGGGACGGCAGGATGACCTGCGATGTTAGGGACTGTGGGTTGGTCATTCTGGCGATCAGGAGACGCCCCGCCTCGCGACCCATCGATTCCCATGGTGGCTGCATCGATGTCAGGTTGCGATGACGAGCATGGGGCTCATCGTCGAATCCGATGATCGCGTAGTCTCTGCCCGGTTGAAAGCCGACCTTCGCCGCCGCATCGATAAAACCGATCGCACACGAGTCGTTGGCGGCAACGATGCCTGTAGCGGGTAGCCCCGCTTTGAGCCATTCGGTCGATCGCGCAAGTGCAGCGGCGTAGTGCTTCGGCGTCTCGATCTGCGCGCCCTCGCGCCCCGGTACATCGACCATGAGGTCGGACGGCAGGACGTGGAACGGAATGTGCCTGTTTGCCTGTTGGCTCATCGCCATGCCCGCGCCCTTTGCCCGATCGCACGCCCACCAAGACTTGTAGTGAGCGACGAACGCGACACTGTCGGCACCGGCTTTGACGAGGTGTTGCGCGGCTTGGTACCCGGCACCGACGCCGTCGTAGTAGACGGAAATCGCGGGCTCCATGAGCGGCTCGGAGCCTGCGAACACGATGGGAATGCCTGACGCTTCCGCCAGCTCTTTCAACGGGAGAGCATCTAGGTGGGCGTAGTACATCGCTACAAAGAGCGCGTCGCAACCGGCGTCGATGGCAGCCTTCGCGGCATCCAAATTCGAAGTGCGCCCAGCCCTGGTCTCGTCGTGCGCGAAGAGGCGCGTCACGCCGTCGAACTCGCTGATGTATCGTTCGAACGATGCGACGATCTCGAGCGCTCCGTGGCCGCGATGATACTCGAGGGGGCGACCGATAACAAGCGGCGTGACCACGCCGATAACCGCCCCTTTCGGGACGTGGCTAACAGAGGAGTCGAACGCGCTCGGAATCCCTTTAAGCACTTCCGCGGCGGCGACGAACGTGCCCCGGCCCTTTTCGATCCGCAGGGCACCCTTGGCCGCGAGTTTCGTGATCGCCTGTTGGATCGTGACTGGCGAGACATCGTACTCGACGGCGAGCGCGCGCTGCCCGGGCAGCAAGGCACCGGCAGCGTACGCGCCTGCGGCAATCTTGTCGCTAATGGCGCTCGCGACATTGTCGGCGACGGTCGTTCGATTTCGGATCGTGGAGATGAGGCGCATCTTGATTTATATCGACTACAACAAATTAATGTATCAGTCACATTGTAGCACAGGCGCTACCCGCGTGTCAAATCTCTTCCTGGTGGCCCGTTACCGGCAGCTGGACTTCGAGCTGTGGGTATCATGGAGCCATGCTGAAAGACGTCACCAGTAGCTTGGCGCACCTCAAGCTAAACCGGGATTCGAACCGGATCGCGATGACGCCGGACTGGTCGGTACACGGCGCGGTCGAGACGCGCGTCGCGACGGACAGGTACGATTGGCACGGGTTGCGGCGAGGTTCGGACCCTAGCCGCCCGACGGTGCTCTTCCAATGCACGATCGACGGCTGGGGGGAGTACGTGGAGGGGGGGTCGAGCGCCGTGAAGGTCGATGCCGGGAAGGCGATGTGCGCGGTGCTCCCGTCGGACCATCGTTACTACCTCCCGGCGACATCGCCCTCTTGGTCATTCGTCTGGGTGATGATCCACCACCCCTATGTCGTTTCCAGGATCGTCGATACTCGCCACTCACTGCCTGCGGTGGTAGGCGTGCCACACGACTCCGCGCTCTTTCGCCGTATTGTCCGACTGTTCGAAGCGTCGCAGAGCGCGTCGTCCGATTTGTTGTCGGTCGAGCAGGGGCTGTTCGATGTGATGATCGAGTACGAGCGCCTTGCGAACGCGCTGCTCTACCCGGCGGAGGAGCGGGAGCGGCTCCTGGCAGATGTTCGGGGCTACATCGTGGCGAACCTGTCCAGGCGGGTCGAGATCGAGGAACTCGCGGGAGCGTCGAATATGAGTCGGAGCCATTACGGGCATCACTTCAAGGCGTTGACGGGAGTCCCGCCGGCTCAGTTTATCACCCAAGTCCGGCTCGACGAAGCAGTCGTTCGACTTTCGGCGACGGATCGCAAGCTCGAGGCCATCGCGGCCGATACAGGCTTTGCGAACGCGAACCACTTCTGCAAGGTCTTCCGGCGGCATTTCCACATGAGCCCGGGCGAGTACCGGAGGCAGCTCGGCTAGGGGTTCGGCTTTGCGATCAGGTTGCCAGTCTTGTCAAAGAGCGAGATGGCGCCTGAGCCGTCGTCGCCGACCACGAGACCAGCGCGGGGTTTGGCGTCGGTGCCGTTCACGATCACCTGGCCGCCGTCGTTGTCGTAGCCCAGGATGACGCGATTGAGGCCCATGGCGTCGCGCGTGTTTATGAGGCCGATATTGCCATCACCGGTGGCCATTACAACGTGGGCTCGGTGGTCGGGGCCATAGAGGTAGAAGTTGCCTCCGCGCTTGTCGGTGCCGAGACGGCTGAGGATGGTCTCGCTCTCGGAGCCGAGAGTCAAGACGCCGCCGTTGATGTCGGAGCCGAGATTGACGCGCTGGTTACCCTTCGAGTCGCGGATGTTGATCAAGCCGGCGTTGGGTTCCCCGGTCTGGCAGGCGACCAGAGCGCGAAACTGGCCATCGTTGCCGCAGACGCGCACCAGACCGCCGTCTTTGTCGGCGCTTAGGATCACGCGTTTCGTGTCACCGGTGCCGCTCGAAGCGATCTCGCCCTGGTCGCGGTCACCGATCGCGGCTCGGATGCGCGTCGCACCTTTGGCATCGAGGAGCGAGATCACGCCACCCTTGTCGTCGTGGCCGATGCTCAGGACGGTTTGTCCGTTATCGTCGACGATGTTGAGCGCCGTGCAGTTGAGGATGGCGGGGGCGATGTCGCTGCGGACCCGGCTCGAGCCAAGCGCGAGCGCCGTTACTACGGCGGTGCCCGCAAGCAGCCAGCGCTGTCGTTGGGTCGCCTTGCGGCGCATCGCCTCCATCGCGGTTAGGCGCGACTCCAATAGCTGCACATGTGATCGAAGCTCTTCGATTTCGCTCATCGAACTCTCCTCCAGAAACGGCGATGCAATTCGTCCGCTTGCTTTGCAACCGGCTTTACCGGAAGTATACTCTATCGCGAGTTAACCGCCCCCAATCGGAGGAAGCGGACGCGGTATCGTCGAATTGGACGGTAAGTATCCCTTTCGCGAGGTTCCTGTCATGACGCCGTCTCGTATCGCCATCTTGTCCTTTGCCCACATGCACGCGACGTCGTACGCCGCGTCGCTCGCGGTGCATCCCGGCGCCGTCATCGCTGGCGTTTGGGACGACGATCCGGGGCGCGGGGCGACCCAGGCAGCCGCCTTCGGGGCATCGTTTGTGGCCGACCTCGACGCGCTGCTCGCGCAACCGCTCGACGGGGTCGTGATCGCGTCGGAGAATATCCTCCACCAATCGCTCGTCGAAAAGGTCGCGGCGGCGAGCCAAGTCAAGGCGATCTTGTGCGAGAAGCCGCTGGCGACGACCCGCGAGGGCGGACAGGCGATGATCGACGCCTGTGCGAAGGCCGGGATAAAGCTCGCGACGGCGTTTCCCTGCCGGTATTCGCCCTCGTTCCAGCGAGTGGCTAAGGTGGTCAAAGAAGGCAAGCTCGGCCGAATTCTTGCCATCCGGGCGACCAATCACGGGGTCTGCCCGCACGGATGGTTTGTCGATGCTGCCAAATCCGGGGGCGGGGCGATCATCGACCATACGGTCCATGTCGCCGATCTGAACCGCGTGCTGCTCGGGCAGAAAGCGACCGAGGTCTACGCCGAGTCTAGCAACAACATGTACCACCAATCCTGGGAAGACTGCGGGATGCTAACGATCACGTATGACGGGGGAACGTTCGCAACCCTGGACACGTCCTGGTCGCGGCCCGCGAAGAGCTTTAAGACCTGGGGCGATGTCACCATGGAGATCGTCGGCGAATCGGGAGTGATCGAGATCGATATGTTCTCGCAGGCGGTCGGGCACTACAGCGAGGCAACGGGCGGTTACAAGGAAGCCGGCTGGGGCAGCAATATCGATGCGGGCCTGATAGACGATTTCCTTCGGCTAACGCGAGGCGAGAGCGCTCCGGCGATCGCGACGGGCGAGGACGGTCTTCGGGCCGCCGAGGTGGCGTTTGCGGCGTACGAGTCGCTGCGGACGCGGCGGGCGGTGGCGGTCGGGTGACGGCGCGAGCGTCGGGCAGGGAGCCGGGAGTCATAGGGCCCGAGTGCGGTGGCCGGAAGGCCACCCCCGAATGAATTCGAGGGTTAGGGTCAAAAGATCGTCCGGGACTAGAACTCTTCGCGTTCCTCACTGGCGTCGAGATTAGTCATAAGCCCGCGAAACACGTTATTCATGCGCTCGTGAGCGTGGCGAGTTAGATAATGGTAAATAAAGCGCATAAACGGCACTCATAATGGGGGTTGTTCACCCGCCATTATGCAAATTATGCAGTGGCATTAGGTTTGCGATCGGTTGTCAATGTGCAGGCGTGTTCCACTGTGGGTGCACGATCAGTTTCTACAACTTTATTGTACCACTTTATTTACAACTTGTCAAGTAATTTGTCGGGTAGCCAAAGCGCTTGCAAGAGGCGTTGCGCTTTGGCTGATTGGTTGCGTCGCGACTACTATCGCTCGATGTAGAGAACGACCGCGGATTTCGGCGCTACCGTAATTGGCCCCGAAAGCTTGAGCGTTTTCCCAGTGGCAAGGTCCTTTGCCGACTTGACTCCCGCTGGCACATTGAGCTTGTACGATTTCTTGTCGTTGGTGTTGAGGCCGATGATGTAGTCGCCATAGACCAGCGAGTAGAAGTCGGCGCGGCCGAGGAACGGCCCCCAGTCGCCGTAAGCGGGTACAGCGGCATCGTCGGGGCGCTTTTGGATCGGCATCTTCTCACCTGCCCACGCCTGGTGGATAGTCTCTCCGGGCGGTGGGAAGCCGACGCCGCGAATCGAGTCGATCCAGTCGTCGCGCAGGTAGTCGTGCCCGCTTGGGGTGTATTCGTATTGACTGTGGGCGGTGACGATGCGTTCCACTGACGGTGTCATGTCGTGGATGCGCACGACGCCGTTAATGGCGCGTTCCGCACGATAGTAGAAGTTGAAGTAGAGCCGCTGGTCGCCGTGTTTGAGGGCGACGACGGCATCGCCTTCGTCCGTCCAGACGAAGTCTGGCTGACCGTCGGTCATCGGGAGGCGATATGCGGTTTGCGGGAGTTTCGCAACTATGGGGTAATCGTCGACGGCATTGAGCAAACCGAGAACGATATAGGGATCGCCATTGTTCATGTGGCTCTGAAGGTAGTCGAAATACTGATTGTCGGCGAGTTCCTGTTGCGCCATACCGATTACCGCCGGATCCTTTGTTAGGACCGCAACCTCCATCGGCTCGCTTTCGCGGGAACCATGGTGCGCCCCGTATGCGACGTCGGCGGGATAGTGGCCATTTCGCGTGTCTGTTATCGCTTCGAGAACCATGGCGCGGTTGCCGTCCTTATCCGGTAACGGGTAACGGAAATAGGCGCGCGTGCGGTTGATTTTCGCGAGTTGAGCCCGGATTTGAGGGTCGCCGGTCAGCCGTACGAGATCCGTGCCAAAGTGCAAGATTGTCTCGCCGTAGCCAGCCACGTATCCGAGTTCACGGCTTAATCCCTTGCCGGTCACCAGGTAATAGCCGCTTCCGTACGGCCTGTCGCCGTAAGCGCCTTTTGGAAGGTCTGTTCCGCCTGCCGATTTGTCATCGGCAACGCTTCCAAGCCACGGTGTAATGCCCATGGCCTGGTAGAGGTAGCCAAGCACTGTTTTCTGTGGCAATGCGCGCTCCGGCTCAAGCAGACGCAGACCCTCATTGGCGGTGTAAATGAACTGGTCGACGATCATCGACTGGTTCGTGTACGCGCGGCGGCGCGCTTGCCAATAATCGACGCTTGCGAGCAACGTATCCGCCCAGGCGTGTCGGCGTGTCGCGACTTTGCCGGCCACGAGGCTAATCGGCTGATCGAGAACGCCAGCGGCGACGAGGGCGGGATAGACGCTCATCAATGCCTGCCCCAGCGGGCCCGCGCCCGGCCAATCGGATCCCACGAAGTTGGGATCGCGGCTTTGGAGGACCGCGTAGGCGTCGCCTTCCTGGACAACTTTTTGGAGCGTTTTCGGATCGTTGAAGGCGCTGCACCAGGGCGTCGTATAGGCGCGGGCCATGAAGACTACGACAGCAGCGTGGTTTTTGGGTTCGGTGTTGTCGACTTTTGTAGGTTCGGAAGCAAGACGGAGCGCAAACGAATTGACGCGCGCCTTAGCCGCTTCCATCGTTTCGGGCCCTGGTGTTTGTCGGGTCACGGATGTTGGAGGAGTGCCCTGTGGTTCGCTGGATGGGATGACGATATGAGGGTCAATCGTTGCATAGGCAGCGTAGATGCCGCGCGAAGGTTGAACGAAGTCCTTCTGTCTCTTGTCGAAACTCGTTCCGTACGGGAATATCGGGCCGATCGCGGTAATCGTCAGGGATATCGTCGATTTCCCGTTTGTGAGGCTCGGTGGCAATGGCAGCGTGGTGTAGGCAAACCTGCCAGGATACAGCGGCATCAGTTCCAATTGATTGACGATGTCGTAGTCGCCTTGGTCGCGGTATCCGACCTCTTTGCCGTCACTGAAGAGGAGCAACCGCCCCTCGCCAATGTCGGATCCCCAAAATTTGAACGTGACATAGTTCTGCGCGCTCGGATCGACCTTCACGTTAAACGTGATCGATCCGCTCTTATAAGTGACAGGGGGATTGACTGGTAACAGGCGACGCGCTGGCTGGCCGAGGCCGCCAGTGATAGTGTCGCTGGAATCTGCCGCGACTGAGTGCGCCAGTTCGGAGGCGAAGTTGCCGAAGTAGACCGAATCGAGAGGCGATGACAGGCTCGCCGCAGAGGTGTCGGAGCAACCAACCCCCACAAAAAGAACTATCAACCCGAAACCCAAGGCCGCCAAAGCGGCGAAACTGAAGCGCATCTTTATTGTAATCCTATGTTTGGCAACTGCCCGCGCCGATACGCAGAATAAGTGGCATTCGAATATTTCGCAATCAATATGGCGATTGGTGCAACACCGTAGTTTGCCATGGCGCGTGACTACGATCGAGGCTCGGACACCGAATCGCGCACAACGAGGTTTGGAATAGTCATTTGTGTACCAATTGGAGCTCCCCCTTTTGGGGCAAGCACAATGCGAATTGCGGCAGTAAGCAGCTGAGCAACGCCGGAATCGATAGTTGTAAGCGCCGGATTCAATGTGGAAGCGATAGCCAGGTTGTCGTAGCCGATGATCGAAACGTCTTCTGGAATCCGCACTTTCGCCCTGCGCAATATATCCATCAGTTGAGCGGCCGTGAAATCGTTCCATGCCACGATTGCCGTGGGCGCATTCGCCATGGCGAACACTTCCCTCGCAGTTGCCGGATCGGCCCCCCATTCGTCGAGACGTATACGCTCAATCGTTGAGTCGAAAATCGTGAGCCCGGCACGCCTCGCTTCATTCATTGCGCGGCGATAGCCCTGCCAGCGGGGGTTACGCAACTCGTGCTCGTAGAACTGGGTGAAGGCAATCCTGCGATGGCCGGAGGCGACCAGATGGTTCACCGCCAGATACCCACCCGCTTCGTGGTCGTTACACACGCATGGAATATCGGGGACTACATCGATGTCGGGTGCGCCAACGACGACAACGCGATTGCCGACCGCAGTTAGCGATTTGGCAAGCGGAGCAAGCTGATAGCCAAACAATATAAACCCTGCAGCCGATCCTATGATGGGCCTGAGGTCGGTGAGGGCGCTCTGCTGAGAACGCAGCAACTGGTAGACGATCTCATAATCGTGGCTATCTGCGTGAGAATAAAGCTGAGAGAGGCAGTCGTCGAAAAAGCCATGGTCGGGCTTCGCGATCACGACGATCGTTTTCGAAGCCGCATCTGGGCCTATAGCCGCGATCGGCACCATGCCGCCGGGTTGCGCGATATAGGTTCCCGACCCATGGCGCCTGACGATGCGCCCACGGCTCTTGAGGTCGTCGAGCGCCCTGAGAACGGCGCGCTCTGTGCCACCGAACCTTCGCATCAGCTCGGTGTGGGTCGGAATGCGCGCGCCCGGCTGTTCGCGATCGCAAAGCTCTTCGAGCTCCTGCAGAACGCGGATCTCTTCCGAACGCCGTTTCGACCAGCCTTCCGCCGAGTCGATACGCGCTTTGCTAACTTTCAGTGTGGTGGTTCCCATAGTTCTCTGATCGGATTATACCATCACTTTCCTGAAAGGTCAAACTCTATACAAAGTTCACGCAAAATATTTACTCACCTCGCTTACCTAATCCACAACTGCCCTTATTCAATGAGCATATAGTGAAAACAGGCACAGTTTTAGCCTTGCTGCCGATAAGTCTCACGCAATACCTCATTCCATGGAACCTCTCAGTACAAGGGATGAGACAGAGTGGTACGAGGACGTGCCAAAATTATTTTTACAAAACTTTGACTAGAGTATTGCATTCTTGGCAAAGTGTGTTATGATTGTTTGTGCGATCTGTTTCGGCAAAGGGCAGTCCAAGCTGGTCTTACCTGATGTTTTGTATAACAACCGATATCCAACACATGGATCGGCACCTCTAAGGGAGAAAGACAATGAACAAGCCAAATTATCGTGGGTTTACTTTGATCGAGCTTCTAGTAGTTATCGCTATCATATCTATCCTAGCTGCAATACTGTTTCCGGTATTCGCAACGGCGCGTGAAAAAGCCCGGCAGACGACGTGTGCGTCAAATCAGAAGCAAATCCTGCTGGCTTGCGCCCAGTATTCCCAGGACAACGACGAATACATCGTGACGTACTCGAATGTCAGTGGGACTTTGGGATGGGACTATTTAGTGGCTCCCTATGTCGCGAGCCTGAAGAACGCGGTTGCTGGTGCCGGTTGGGAACAATGCCCAGATGATGTAATTGCGCGAACAGGCGCGCAGACGGCCCGATCTTATGCATTGAATGGCGGCGGCAGGAAATATGGCGCTCAGGCGAACTTGGGTTTGGACGGCCCGGCTGGCGGCTATACGACATTGGGTGGACCGCCTAATGGCGGCGCCTTCTACGCGGTACTGTCGTCCCAGGTTCAAGCGCCGTCGACGACTATCCTCCTTGTCGAATTCCCAGCGGCAAACAACATCAGCACGCAAGATCTATCGATGGATGCGGGCTACCCGTCAAAGCAGGCGCAAAACTTAGCAGCGCCTCTCCATTCTGGCGGATGGAATTATGGGTTCTGCGACGGCCACGTAAAGTGGTACATGCCAGAGACGACGATTGGCACGAACAGTGCCGGAACGTGCGGTTCGACTGGTCACAACACGGCTACTATGAGCAGCCCGTGCGGTATGTGGACGTTGGACTCGACTGATTAGTTCGACGCGCTGACGCAGAATAGGTTCCGTCGTTGCCTCGTTCAGATCGGAGTCGATTGCGGCTCCGATCTGGGCGTTATTTGGGAGCGTACAGTCTTAAGGCTAGTGCTCAGTAAATTTAGTCTTGATAGGTTCGCTCACAAGGCGATCTTGCCTACTGACGGGTACTCGGTCGTAGTGGCTAAGCCGGGGATCGCCGCTACGCACGCGGATCGGCCGGT
>FSUH01000135.1_pt1 | contig 15048 bp, 3 predicted proteins | sample 1637361 | NCBI WGS metagenome assembly FSUH01 (sample SAMEA3914816, study PRJEB12502) | metagenome | biome: forest; material: soil | place: USA | collected 2011-09-16 | depth 0.3 m | reverse complement strand
GCATAGCACGACGAGAACTCGCCGTCGGTCGAGGGCAGGTCGGCGAACCAATCGCGACGGTCGTCGAGGCCAGTCAGCTCGCCCATTTGAACGTTGTCGATGCCGTGCGAGAAGAACAGCTTGCCCAGCGGGTCGACGAGCCACCATTTGCCATCGACTCGCTCCGTGCGGAAATATCCTGTCGGGGCAAGAATCGGGCCCGCGTCCCAACCGCCGTATTGGTTCCAGTCCGCTGGCCCCGGGTCCCGGTCTAGTGTCGCCGTTTCGTTGTCGCGTGAGGTGTGCAGATCGGCGAGGCTGTCTGTTTTCCCAGGCCAGTCGGCATGCACATATTGGCCGAACGGCGTGATCAGCGGACGCTTGAGCGCGCCGGCTAGTGGAGGCAAACCGCGCATGCTTGAGTTGAGAGCGATTGTCCGCTTAACTTCGTCGCTGGTCGACGCCGAGGAGGCGTGGAGGCAGAACTCCCAGTTGCCCCGGTAATTTTCGACTTTGACGAGCACCCGATTGAGGCCGCGTGTCAAGTTGCATCCAAAATGCTCGGAGCCAGCGACGCAACCGCGCTCGGGTGTCCACACTTCGTGAACGAGGTCGCCGTTCACCCAGACCTTCGCGCTATCGTCGGAGCCGAAGTCGCATACGATCGCCTCGTCCTTGTCGTGGCGGATGTAGCAGAGGGCATACGCCACGTTGTCGTCGGTATCGTCATATATGCGGCCAAAGTCGAGGAGGCCCGTAAGCGCCACTCGGCGAGGGACGACCGTCGCGACTCCACCATCGAACGGCACCTCGGTGCCGCCGTGAAAGACGGCGCCGAGCTCTCCACCAAGCGTCGCGAGGAAGTCTTTGGCGTAGCCATTGCGCGTCGGCTGATTTGGGCCAGCCGCTAGCGCCGCGTTTGGAAACCGGCCCAAGACGAGCCAGTTTTCGAGGACGCCGAAGGGGTTGAGGTGATTGATTGGGGTACTGGGAGTCGGGAGGTCCATCGTGCGGTTCCTGGAGGCGGATATTGAATGTCGGTCCACGCCCCGGCCCTAGAAGGGGCTGTGAAACAATTGCCCCGTCCTGGTCGCGTAAGCGCGACCGTATTTTGAAAAATCGGCTTAGAAGAACGGGAATGCCTGCCTTCGCAGGCGTTGCGCGCGCCTTTAGCGGCTCCTAGAAGGGCCGGGCTAGAATTTGCGGAGAAGGCCGCAAGGGCCTGAGGACAGTGGGCAACGAGCGGGAGACACTGGCACTATCAGAGTGTCAATCGATGGGCGAATTCCTCATAAGGCTCGCAATGATCGGACCAGAGCCACCCCTGAATGAATTCAGCAGTTAGGGTCAAAGGATCGTCCCTCCGGGACTGGAATGCTGCTGGCAGTTGGCAGTTCATTTAGTCGAATAACCTGTTATGACCTGAGCCTGAAGGTTCGGATCTGGAATGGTTTCACGTAGAAGCTGAACTGGGTGCGACTGGCGGCGACTTCGTGCTGGGGTTGCTCAACGTGGTCGCACTCGGTTACGCTGGAGACTTCGAAGCCTAGCTTTACGGTCACGATGCCGCGACTTCCGTGCGGCTCGTAGAGGCGTATGATCACGCCGCCGCCGTCTTCGGCTGCCTTGATGGCCTCGACGACGACGCCAGCTCCCGCAAGCGAGATGAAGCTGTGCGGTGGCGTCGCTTCGGAGACCGGTGCTGAGAGTACGGGAGCGTTGAGCTCGTAGGCGCGGCGGACGGTCTCGGCGGCCACCCAATCGCCGACATGCGGGAGTAGCGAGTAGGTGAACTCGTGGCTTCCCTTGTCGGCGAGCGGATCGGGGTTCGTCGTGCTGCGAAGTAGCGTCAGGCGAAGCACGTTCTCCTTGCAATCGTAACCGTACCGGCAATCGTTCATCAGACTGACCCCATAACCGGGCTCGGAGAGGTCGGCCCATCGTTGCGCGGGGACTTCGAACTTTTGCTGGTCCCAGGAGGTGTTACGGTGTGTTGGCCGCTCAAGCGCTCCGAACTGAACCTCGTACGTGGCATGGTGGCTGCGGATCGCGAGCGGGAACGCGACCTTGAGCATCGTCTGGCGCTCCTGCCAGTCGACGCGGTTTACGAAGTCGATGCGGTTGGATGAGGCATAGACCACGATATCCTGGACGAAAGTGCTCTCGCGGTGCTTTCTGGTGACTCGGACGATGCCGCGAACAGGCCCGGTTTCGATGACTGCGATTCCGGTTGCGCCTTCGATCGGGTATCGGCGCTTGTCGAGCGTATCGTGCACGTTCCAGGCATCCTCTTGCTCGGGCCCGTCTTGCAGGAGTTGCAGGTCGTTCGCAATTGTGCCTTCGGCGAGGATCTCACGGTGGTTGCGTTTATCGTAGATGCTGGTGATTGCTCCGTCGCTGTCAAGCGCAATCAGCAGGCCGGGAGTTTCAATCTGCGCCTCGCTGACGGATATCTCGTTCTTGGCGGATAATGCTGTTTCAACCGTGTAATCGGCGTGGCCCATGGACGGCACTACGGCGCCTTCGAAGAGGACAGTTGCTTCGCCGTTGGCGCGTTCGATCACCTGCCCAACCCTTCGGTTGCCCTCCGGGCTTACGACGGCGACGCTGTCGCCGATATCGGATATTTTGGCCGTCATAGGGTCGTGGCGCGTCCATGAGAGCGTGTTGACGAGTCGGAACATCGCGCATGGTTGTGTCGGTGGCGCTACGGCTGCTAGCCGCGTGTCGATCGCTTGCCGGATGGCGGCTTGGGCGACGTTGTGATCGCGGTGCGCGTCGGTGGAAACGTGCGGGATGCTGCTTCCGGGAAGGATGTCGTGGAACTGGCTCAAGAGGACGAGCTTCCAAGCATGGTCGAGATCGCCGACCGCGTAGCCGCCGCCCATGACGCCTAGGATTTCGGCATCGCGAAGCATTAGCTCGCTCTTTCGGTTCGCACGCTTGAGCGCGGACTGCGAGGTGTATGTGCCACGGTGAGTTTCGACATAGAGCTCGCCGTCCCAGGTCGGCAGGATCGGATTGCGAGCCACGACATCGTCGAAGTAGCCTTCCGCCGATCCGATACGGACGGCTGGAAGGCCGGGGTAGTGGCCTTTGGCTCGATCGAGCATTTCGAGCATGAGCTCGCTGACTCCGCCCCCACCGTCGCCGTGCCCGTAAGGGAAGATCACCTCGGGATACTCGGCCTTTTGCGCGTAGCGGCGCCACCCGACGGCGAGGTGTTCGGGCTTCATGAGTCCGTTGTAACCTTCGACGTGGTTGACAACGTGCGCGAGGAGCGTCGAGCCGTCAAGCCCCTTCCAGTGGAACAGGTGGTCTGGAAACGGATTGGTCGCCTGCCAGTGAAGCTTGTACGTGTAGAAGTATTCGACGCCGCATCCTTTCAGGATTTCGGGAAGCGACGCGGGATACCCGAAAACGTCGGGGAGCCAGCAGATGCGGGGTCTCGTGCCAAACTCGCGTTGAAAGAACGCAATGCCGTGCAGCATTTGGCGGATGAGCGATTCGCCGCTCGTCGCGTTGCAGTCGGCTTCGATCCACATGGCCCCGGTGGTCTCCCAACGGCCCGTCGCGACCCATTTCTTGATTTCGGCGTAGAGGTCGGGAGAGTAATCTTTGACGTACTGGTAGAGCTGGGCCTGACTGCACGCGAAGCGAAATTCAGGATAGCGCTCCATGAGGCGGCATGCGCTGGAGAACGTCCGCGCGCACTTGCGCACAGTCTCGCGCAGCGGCCAGAGCCATGCGGTGTCGATGTGCGTGTGACCGACGGCGTAGATGCCGCCCGCTTCGGGGTCGGGGGCGATAGCGGCAACCTTGTCGCGCAGCTTTTGGCGCGCGTCGATGACCTCGGCGACGAGCCGCTCGCGCGGCAGGGTGAGATCGACCGCAAGCATTCCGGCTTCGAGGGCAGCTTCCAGCAGCGGGACACGCCTGCTATCGGTGATGTTCTTGATGGTTTCCCATGCGAAGCGGGCGTCATAGCAAAGGCCCTCGATTTCGCGGTTCGCGACGATCAATGAACCGCCAAGGAACGCGCCTTGCTTCCAGGCATCGCCCGGTACCCACATTACGGACGGGAACGATATGAACTCGAGTTCGAGTTCCATCGTGCCGTGCCGCGGCACCGGCACGCGCTTGTGGTTGCCATCGATGCCGGCATAGGTCGCGCCGTCAATGCGGAGCATGCCGTCCATTTCGATGAAATCGAAGGCAAAGAACGTGTCGGCTATCGGGAGAGTGTCCGGCACGGTCACCGTTGCCTTGAGGAAGACGGTTTTCGCGGCAGGGAAGTACGACGGAGTCGCGACATCGGCCCAGTCGGTGCTTTCCGAGTATTCGCCCGGTGCGAGGTATTCGCACGTCCGCGCTTGCCATCCAGCGATGGGAAGGGTGACGTCGCATGCGAGCGACGCGAGGATCTGCAGTTTCTTTTCGACGATTCGATGGTCCATGTGTTGTCCTGGTAATGTGTGTTGACCTTTAGTGCGGTCCTGGTGTCGAGTCTGGACGGAAGACCTCTCTACCCGCCGCTGGGGTCCCCTTCTCTCCTCGGAAGGAGAGACACAGAGTTTCGGAGCCGCTAGGCGGCTGAGAGAGTACACGTCGCCGAACTATCGGGGCGCGGCCGCCCCGGCCCCGAACCCGCAGCTCGCCTTAGGCTCGCTACCCCCGCAAGAGCGAGGGTTATGATGACCCACGGCGTTGGCGGTGCGGAACGAAGCCTCACCCTCGGCCCAGAACCCCCGCGAGTACGAGAGTTATGATGACCGACGGCGTTGACGGGTTTGGGGCGAAGCCTCACCCCCGGCCCCTCTCCAAGGATATGGAGAGGGGAGCAAGTTTGTTAAGATGTAACTTCTAGTTGGATGGCAGTCGCGCTCGCGAACGGGACGATGTGCGTGCCGGTCGATGATTCGAAGGTGCATGATATTGGGTTGCCGTTGACGGACACTGTTGCCGCTTCTGATGCCTGTATGGCAAGTTCGCCCGAGATAGCACCGGTGACCGTTGCGGTGAGAATCCCTGGCACCGTCGCGACGACAGTGACGGCGAGGCCGTCGGCTCGGACGATTACCGGGTGCTTCGGCGCGTTCTTCGAACGAACGAGCTCGATGACGGCGGTGTCGCCAGTTAAGTCCGCCCATGCGATTTTGTGTGTGCCGGGGTTTACGGGCACGCCGTTTAGCTTTAGCGAATCAATGTGATTTCCCTTCCCGGAAATGTGCAGGTCCACGGAAAGACCGTGCAATTTGAGGCCTGCGATGTCGATTTTTCGGTCGCCCCAGGGCGTGAGGGTAAGGCCTTCGTGGTCGAAGTCGAGGCCAGCGAGGCCGACGTAGAGGCCAGCGTACCAACATGTCATCGCCTGGGTCTGCTTGCAGCCTGGGTTATCGGGGCCGAGGGCGGCCTCGTTTTCGGCTTCGGGCGTGAACGCTTCCGGGGTTGTATGGTGCTGCCAGAACCAGTCGACATCGCCGAGCCATGCTCTGAGGCCGTAATCGTCGGCGACGAGCTTGTGGATGTTCAGGTAGAAGTAGTCGGCTGTCGGATAGCTCGATCCGAGCTGGTTGCCGTCGGCCATCCAGGCGGTGTCCCAGTGCGGAAGCGAGAGCAGGCATTTATCGGAGCGCAGGTGTGCGTCCATGAACGCCGAGATGCGTCCGGGGGCGTGTGAGGCGAGTTCGCGAGCGAACGGCGTGATCCAGTAGATCGCCTGGCAGCAGTAATGCCTTCGGGGCTTGAGGGTTTTCGACGAACAGGACGAGATGAAGTAGCCCTGCCCTTCGTCGTAAAGGTACTTTACGAAGCTCGCGCGCAGGCGCTTGGCCCAATCTCCGTAGTCGGCGGCTTGCTTGTGGTGGCCGAGGGCTGCTGCGAGATATTCCATGGATCGCAGCCCCTGGTAGAGGAACGAGTTGTTGAGCGAGCTGACATCGTTGCCGTCTTCGCCCATGGCCTCGGGGAAGTCGGGCCAGAGCGCTGCTCCGGAGACGAGGCCAGTCTTTTTGACTTCGTCTTTGCGGCAAAGGTCGAGAAGGCGCTTGCAGGTACCGTATACCTCTTTCGCGATCCCGAGATCGCCAGAGGTTGCGACGAGGTTATAGAGGCTGGCGATGTACTGGCACTGGGCCGGGAACGGGCCTTTAAGCATGAGGTTAAAGGTCGCCGTGTAGGCGTGTGGGATGCCCCATTCGGGGGTGAACGTATCCTGGAAGAAGCGGAGGGTCTGCGCGGCGTACTCTGGCTCGTTGGCGAGCGAGCATGGGATAAGCGGCGTCATGCCGTCCCATCCCCAGACGAAGTAGCCGGCGGCGGTCGCGCGAACGGCACCGGGTCGGTCAGGGACTTTGTTGGCCTGGATCAGTTCGGGGTACTGGCCGAACGCCGAGTTGAGCAGCGGATCGCCGACATCGATCTGCGGTCGCACGGCGAGGCGCTTGCGGTAATCATCGAGGAGCGAATCGCATTCGCTGTGAACGGTTTTGGCGAGCGCGTCGAGACGCGCATTCAGGGGCTTTTGACCGTCAGCGAATACGACGTAGTAGGCGACATCGCTGCCTTCGATCGGCTTGCTTTCGAGGTAGTACTTGCTGCGCTTGTGATAGCCGCGGCGCACGTTAAGCGGCGCATCGCATCCGAGCCCGATCCACGTCGTAACTTCTTCCGGTTCGCGCTGCTTGATTTCCAACCCTTTTTGGGCAAGCGATTCTTCGGTGGGGTCGATGGGGCCGACCTTTGGCGCGGGCGGCGGGTTTCGGTCGGTGCAAGTGACGACGAGGGCATTTCGCTTGGGTTTGAACTCGAACTCGCCCCAGGTGCGGTCTGCGTCGCCTTGTGCGGTACAGCCTTCTTGGTGGACCATATCGAACTGGATCGGCAAGCCCTGAGGGTTACTGACGACGCGGGCGCGCTGCACGGCGGCGTCTTCGAGGAGCAGGAGTTCGTGGACGAACTCGACGCCGTCGATCTCGCAGCGGCTGGTGTAGCCGAACGGCAGAAGGCGGGTGTCATTAAGTGTGAGGTAGTAGCGCTTATCGCCGATGTTGACGCAGACGCGGAAGAGCTTTACCCATCCGCTTTCGGCGTCGCCTTTGAAGAAGTGCGGAGCGCCGAGGCGCTGTTTGCCGACATGGGTCACAGTGAGCAGGCCACCGTGGGCGCCTACGGTCGCGAATGTGCGGCCATGAGCGAAGTGGTCGCGGACGAGGCCACCAAGGCCGGTCTTGGCGATCGGGTCGATGCCGTCGAATTGCAGGTCAGTGACGCGTTTAGTGCTAGTGGATGCCATGGAAGATCCTATCGGTTGAGTTGTGAAAATGAGCGTTGCAAGACTTACAGTGCCCCTTCGTCGTAGTAGCGTATCTCGACACTCTTGAGGTCGAGGGGGTTCTGGTCGTATTGCGGATTGAGCGAAATGCTGTTCGGCTGGCCGGATTTTAGGAATGGCGTGATGTCGATCAGGAAGTGCTGGCCGCCTATATCGCGGTTGATGAGGCGACCGTTTAGGAAGATGCCGACGATGTTGTTGGTCGTGGTCTCGACGAGGAGGACGGCGTGCTTGCCGCGTATCGCGGGATCGGGCGTGAATGTGCGCTTCATTTCCGGAAGCGGCGGTTTGGACGCGCCCGGAAGCTGGATGCCGTTCCAGTCGCCAGCGAGCGACTGGGTAGCGATGGGTGCGGGAATGTGTTCTAGCCAGACGTTCCCCGCGTAGCCGCCGACTGGGGTCGAGCTTTCGGTGGAGACGGCGACTACGTGATCGCCAGCGGCGAGCTTGCCGGTGAGTTCGACGACGCAGGAAGCGTAGAGCCACCCACCGCTATCGTAGACTTGCTGGCCGTCGACGAAGACTTTCGTCTTGTATGGCGGAAGGAAGACGGCGCCTTGCGAGCGTTTGAGCCAAAGCCAGACGCGGCCTTTATCGGTGCCGACCCAGTCGGCTGGCATCGTGAAGTGCTTACGGAAGACGCCTCGTTTGACGTCGGCGAATTTGGTGCCAAACCAGACGCCGATGTCCATGCGGGTCCATGCGGCATCGTCGGCTTTCGGGTCGACGAGGGCGGCGACATCGGTGACATCGGCGGCGAGGGGTTTGAATGCCCAGCCAGCGTCGAGGTCGAGCGTGTTGTTCCAGGACCGCATCTTGGGTGCGGGCGCAGGCGGAGTCGTGCCCTTCCACCAATCGCGCTGCAGGCTGAGCCAGGCTAGGGGCGCGTCGGTGACGGTCTGGCGCGGGACGAGGAACGCGTAGGTTTCGAGCGGTTCGATGTGCAGGTTGTCGAAGGAAACGTTGCCGCCTTCAAGGCGACCCGTGACGGTTTGGCCGGTCCGCATGTCGATCATTGTGGGTTGGGTGCTCGGGACGGTGAGCGTGATGTTCGTTGGGGCGGTTATGACTCCGCCCCGACCCTTGGTGCTCTCGTTGTCCTGCACCCAGACGACGTAGATATCGTAGAGGCCGTTATTGCTGACGTAGCGGGCGATGCGGCAGCCTTGGGCTACGGGCAGTATCGGAACGTTGACGCCGCAGTAGGCGAGGAGGTCGTTCCAGCCGTTTGGCACATTCGGCATCGCGGTGCCCATGGTGATGACTTTACCCTTGCCGAGCGGACGGATGCCCATCGCTACACCGGCGTTGCCGGGCCATGCCAGGATATCCTGGCACTCCGGGGCGACCTTCTGGAAGAAGTTGCCTGCAGCTCCGAGAACGGGGGCGCCGTGGTCGTCGGTTTTCGTCCAGGCGGGATCTTTGAATATGGTCTGGCCGGGAATGGCCGCGACGCGCCAGTTGTCGTTGTTGCCGATCGACTTGTAGCCGGTTAGGCGGCTGATCGGCCACGCGTCGGCTGCGAGGACCGAATGGCGACCGGTTTGTCCTTGGGTGATGAAGATGCCGCCAGCGCGGACCCACGCGTCGATCTTGTCGATAAGAGCATCGTCCATAACGAGGGTGGCATCGTCGACGATTACCTTATATTTACTGACCGTGCCGCGCATGATGTCGGATTCGGCGATCAGGTCGCGGGGGTCGGGCATGCGGCCGTATGTGCCGACGCCGCCGTGGCGGTTCCACCAGAGGAGCTGGGTGTTGAAGTGGTCGAACGGGAAGCCGGTGAGTCGATGGGCGCGAGCGCCTTCGAGGACGGCGACTTCCGACGCTGGATAGTGGCACTTGCCGAGCAAGTGGATGAGCGGCTGGTGTGCTTCGAACCAGGCTTTCTGGTCGGGCTGCCACATGATCTCGGTGATATCGTCGAAGTAGTCGAGCGTGTTCAGGCCCTCGGTCATCCACCGGCCGATGGCCGATTGGAGTTCGGGGATAGAGTGCGCGGAGTTGCCGGGTTCGACGCTCATCGGCATGCCGGAGCTGCGCATGAGACCGGGTAGGTCGTCGTTCCAGTTGCCGCCCATGAATCCGGTGTCGTGGAAGTAGGCTCCGTAATCTTCTGCGAGGTTCTTCATGACGTCGACGATGGCACCGGGGGCGTAGAGCTTGATGACCTTGTCAGGGTCGTCTCGGCGGATCGCCTCCATCGAGCGGCGAAGCTGGTCTTCGTGGATCCATGTGATAAAGTCGCGGTAATCGACCCATTGGGCGTTGCGGTCGTGGCCAAGATCGGGGTAGCACTTGGGCTCATCGGGCGAAAGGTAGGTGCGGTAGGAGATCTCGCCCCATGGGAGGGAGAGCGCGACGACGTTGGCGCCTTCGTGCAGCAGCCCCGTGACATCGAACGACGCCCAGGACTCTTGGCCGGCGAGGGGCTGATCGGGAAGCGGCTTGCCGTTGACGAAGCCTTTCATGGCGTTCCCCCACCCTTGCTGGAGGGTGAAGCAGTAGAGATAGGTCTTGCCGGACGCGCTGATGCGCGCGAGGTCCGCGGGTGTGAGTTCGACGGTGCGGCGGAATATGGTCGGCACGCGCCATTTTGCTTTCTGAATCTGGTGGTCGTCGCCGGGAACGACGAGTTTACGCCACGAGTCGGTATAGAGGTCGGTCGCGCCCCAGTTCGCTTTCGCGTCGGGCGCGAGGTCGGATTCGTAGCAGAGTCGCCACTCGCCGTAAAGGTCGAACGCTTGCGGGCCGAAACCCGTGAACGTTGCCGGTTCCGGGAAATGGATGTCGCTCCATGACTTGACGGCTCCTGCGCCGCTGCTCCATCGCTGGTCGACGGCTTGCGGGGTTTGGTACTTCATCTTCAGGTAGTCGCGATAGCGCTGGTCGACGTATGGACCCGAGTCCATGGTCATGGCAAGCGCGCCTTCGCCGACCTCGCCGTGGATTTCGCCGTAACCGGTGACGTTGGGGAGGGAGTGGTACTTGTGTACCACCTGGTATTGGTCGGCGAAATGCCGGTCGGCGGCTTCGACAGACGCCCAGCTTAGCTGGTTGTACGGCGCGCCCGGGAAGCCGTTGTTGCCGTTGATGCCGTAGAAGCTACCGATGAACTGCGGGGCCTTCTGCTGCATCTGCTCGGGGTAGCGGTTCTGCAACGTTTGTGGCGGGGTACCACCCTGCATCTGGAGGAATGCTGGGATACCCATTTCGCTCGCGAGATTGATCCCCCATTGCTTACCTGCGTCCTCGATCAAACCGCCGGCGGAGACGCTGTGGTTAAGTTGAATATCGAATTGCAGGCTGACACCCATCTTCTTGGCCCACGCGAACTTGTCGCGGACATCGTAGGTGAGGTCTTGACCGCGAGGCGTTTCGAGGGGATTCGGGAACCAGAACCCCCATCCCCACTTGTCGAACTTGTCGAGATAGGTCGGCACAGGCGCTCCGACATAGTCGACGTCCTTGAGCGCAGTGAAGCCGACGGCACCGAGTAACTTGACGACTTCGGGCATGTGACGGCCCGCTACGATCACAACGGTGGCTCCGGTGCGATACGACGCGATCGCGCCTTGCCCGGCGACGACGGGAACGGCGATCTTCTTAGCGCCGACCACGACGGGGACGTCGTTCACACCGCTCAGGCAGTGCAAGTCCGAGTTGTACTTCGCGAGCGTGATCTTCGCTTTCTCGGCACTCGGACACGTCACGATCAAGATTGACGCTGCGGATGCGTCGGACGCTGTGCCGTACTTGGCGAACTGCCCGCCGAGGGCACCGTAGCCGCGCAGGGGCGCGGTCGGCAATGCAATGCGGGCTGTCTCCGTCATGCCGCTCGGAGCCTTCGCGGGGAGGGCGAGCGATTGCGCCGTGGCCTTAGGGACGACGATCGCAAGTGCGACCGCGCACAGGGTCACGGCGAGGGTTTCGTATGCTATTTGGCGTCGGTTGTTAGGCATCGGTGATTTGTCTCCGGCATCGGTGTCGGCAGCAGAGAAGCTGTAACCTCTCTGTCCAGGCAGACCTCTCTACCCCGCAAGCGGGGGCCCTTCTCTCCTCGGAAGGAGAGACGAAGAGGTTCGGAAGTCCACTTGGGGCTATTCGGTTGATCTAGAGTTATGATGCTAGTTTTTTGCCTTCGGATAGAGGCGCAGCTCTAGCTTCGAGATGTCCCAGTCAACCGATGTCGGCAGCGTGTCGCCTGACGAGGGAAGCAGCGCAATCGTGTTCTTTTGGCCGAAGTGGAGGAAGGGCGTGATGTCGACCTCGACTTCGTCGCCGAACAGGTGATGATGCCTTCGCTTCATGCTGGTCTCGTTGACGATGACGCCGATGGTAGATTCGCGCGAACCCTTCGCGTAGTAAGTCACCGTGTACTTGCCTTCCCAATCCGCCGGGATATCGACGACGCGCATTGGCGCGAACGCCGTGCCCTTACCGGGAAACGGGATAGTGACCGGTTTTGGATCGTAATCACTCGTCCAGTCGCCGGCAAGGCTTACCGTACTAACAGGCGCGGCTGTGTGCGTTAGGTACATCGAGCCGGTAACGCCGATGTACTTGCCTGACTTTGGCTCGCCGAGGGCGAGCGTGAGGACGTTGGTGCCCGACGTGAGCATCGAGGTAACGTCGGGATTGAAGAAGCCGTCCTTCTGGAGAAGCTTACCGTTGAGCATAAGCTTCCACGAACCGTCGCCGGTCGTGAACGGCCACGACCATCCCGCCGCGACGAGCTTCGTCGTGCCTTTGTCTGTCAGCCAGCTCGGCTTGACTACGAACGTCTTGCGGGCATACAGAGGCAGGTTCGGATCGGCTCCGACGGCGTTGAAGATATCGAGGCCCCACGACTTCCAGGTGGAGTCGTCGAAGCCGATTTGGTTCCAGGTATCGCCATAGGGCGTTGCCTGCGTCCAATGCCAATCTTGCTTGAGGTTCTGCGTCGGATCGATCCATCCTGCCTTGTCGAGCGGGCTATAGTCGACGACGGAGTCCACGGCGGGCTTCCACAGCCGCTGTTGGTACGCGAGCCAGTGATGCGAGGCGGTATCGGCTCCGGGGCGGCGGAAGTAGTAGATTTGCACTTCGCCTTTCGGGATTTGCACGTTTGGCACGGTCACGTTGCCGCCGTCGGCGTTATACGGCACCTCGGTGATCTCGTTCATAGCCACTCGGTACACCTTGGCCGGTTTCGCATCGAGTGTGGCGCGGAGGGTGACGGTGCGATCGGCGTCTGCGAAGTTATCGACGACGACGACGTCATCGAGACCGTTGTTCGTGCGGTAGCGCTGGGTGAATACGCGATAGTCGCCAGCGTCGTTTACGGACGGTTGACCGAGGCCATTGAACAGGTCGCGCAGGAAGACCGATTCGAGCTCGCCGGGCCACCAAATTCCCATGACATCGTGCGACTGGCGGAAGAAAGCGCTTCCGAGAACGATAACGCGGCCAGCGCCGAGTTTGTGAACAACGATAGCTGGCGCGCCGTTCTCGTATGTCGCCAAGACCTGGCAGTCGGGACCGGGGACAAGTTCGGCGCTCAGGTTGTTGTGTTCGAAATCCTGCCAGTCCTGGCTCTTACCAGCGTCTGGGAACGTCTTGCCGGCGAGGTCCTTGAACAACGTCTGGTTTGAGCCGATCGTCACGGTGCCGGTGCCAGGATTGCGTATCGCCTTGACCGTGCAGCCGGTGAGGGCGTTGATCGGCCACGTGTCGGGATCCAGTGGAGTCGAGCGGCCGGAGAACGGCAGCGTGATATATGTTCCGCCGGCACGGACCCAACTTGCGATATTCTGGATGGTTGACGGTTTGACGATCTCGTTGCCGTCGTCCATCAGGATCGGGTAGTTCGACATCTTACCGGTCGCTAAACCGGTGTCGTCGATGTAAAGGCCGGACTGCCCGATGGACTGAAACGCGCCACGGGCGAAGTCCCAGTTCCAGTAGCTTTGGATTTCGCGGCTCTTCGGGATGGAGCTGGCTATGGGAGCGGGCATCTGGTGCGTGCTCGAGCCAGTGGCGCGGAACAAGACAACTTGCGGCCCCGCGATATCGTAATGCCCCATCTGCTTCATAACCGCGATGTGGTCTTCGTACCATTTTTTCAGGTCGGGCTTGCTGGTTATGTCCTGGACGGTAAACACCTGGTCGTGGCCGTTGAGGCCCTCCAGGAAGACCCGCTGATAGAGACGGACCTGATCCTCGACGGTGTTCGCGGGGCCTCCGCCCTCACTGGTGCCCGGGAGGCCCCAGAGGTAGCCGTAGCGCTTGTACCAGAAGAAGGCCCACACGCCTTCGCCCGTGAAATGCGGCCAAGCGCCGAACTTACTGGCCATGGAGAGCCATCGGTCGGAGCCGATTCCGGTCGGAGCCATGATCTTGATGGGCCGATTCGGGTCGGCCTGGCGGATCGCGCCGAGAGACATTGCCGACGTGGTGTATTTGGAATCGAGCAGCCAATCGTTGAGAGTTACCCACAGCAAGTTACGATCGGAACCCAAGTACGGATAGACCTTTGGCGGCTCGGTGCTCAGGAAGACGCGTCCGCCAAACAGGTCGGTTTGGAGGGCCAGCCGGTTGGTGCCAGCCTTGAGGTATTTGGTCACGTCCCACGCGCCCCAAGTGGCGACATCGCCTATACGCTCTCCATTGAGGTAGATAGGCGTCACAATACGCGGGTCGTTGTTGTTAGCGCGCGCGTAGCTGTAGAGATAGAGCGCCTTGTTTGCCGCGATCGTCTCGGCCGAGACATCGAAGTCGCGGATCGCCCACTTGGTCTTTTTAACGTTGCGGAACCAGTAGACCGATCCCGGCATGTGCATGCGTTCCCATGGAGCGGCTTTGACATCGGCGCTCCACCATGTGCCGGCGATACCCTCGTCTTTCGCGGTTTCGGGGCGACCATACCAGTCCCCTTCGAGGTCCTGAACCAGGCTCGGCAGCCCGGCGAAGGTCGCTACTTCGGGGATCGGAACTTCGTCCCAAGTCTTGAATGGATTATTGCCGCGATTGTACATCGCGGACACTTGCGTCAAGATGAAGTTCTGCCGGTCGCGAAGGTTCACATGCCAGTCGGCGACGGCGGATGGCGACCGGTCGGCATGGTACGCGTACCAGTCGTAGTAGCTCATCTCGCCGTAGGGCATCATCCAGCTTCCGATGTCGGGGCGATCCTTGTAAAGCTCAACCTCCTCCTGGGCCTGTCGCGCGACGTAAAGGCGACCCAGGGGATTGAACCACGACTGGTGCTGAATGCCTCTCCAGCCGAGAGTCGCCCAGTACCAGCCGCCTTCCATGAACGACATTGGCTGTTCGAGGGCATCGGTATACTCTTTGACGCGCGGCATGTTGCCGTAGAGACGACCGCTCATTGGCACGCCTCGCTTGGCGGCCTCGGCCATTATCCAGCCCATCTCGTGGTCTTCGGGAATGCTGTAGGAATCGTCGAACTCGGTCGGCTTGGGCCACAGCTCGAAGCGGAAGTTGTACTTGGCGCAAAAGTCGAGGTCGGCTACGGGGTCGGTTTGGTCGGGCTTGGTAATGTTGGTCCAGTTGCCGCGAAAACCGTAGAAACCCCAGCCGTAGCGGTCGAAGCGGTCGAGGTACTGCGGGTAGGTAAGGTCGCCGCTCGCACTCTTGGCACCGGGGGTGGCCGCCAGATATCGACCGATTGCCGCAGCGGAGTCGCCAGCGACTACGATGCCGGACTTGCCCGCCACGTATGTGGTGTAGGT
>FSUH01000175.1_pt1 | contig 15285 bp, 5 predicted proteins | sample 1637361 | NCBI WGS metagenome assembly FSUH01 (sample SAMEA3914816, study PRJEB12502) | metagenome | biome: forest; material: soil | place: USA | collected 2011-09-16 | depth 0.3 m | reverse complement strand
TGCCTAGCTTCCGCGCGATCGCCATTCTGGCCCTGACGTTGGCGCTCCCGCCAGTAGCGCACGCGCAGGACGATGCGTCCAAGCAGGCGGTGCCGGGTATCAGCGCTCCTCCGCCATCGCAGCAGACGATCGCGAAGCCGCATGCGGTGCCAAAGCCTGCCGCGCCGCTTGTCGCTCCAGCGCCACCGACCCCAGCACCAGCCGCAGTCGTGCCCCCCGCGCCCAAGCCCGCTCCGGCCGTCCACGTCGCTCCACCCGCGTCGAGGCACCGGTCGGTCGCTCACACCGCACCGCCCGCGCCGACTCCCGCGCCGGTCGCTCACAGCGCGCCACCCGCGCCGGTAGTTCATGCGGTGCCGCCCACGCCCGTCGTTCACACCGCGCCGCCCGCGCCGACTCCCGCGCCGGTAGTTCACGCCGCGCCGCCCGCACCTGTCCCAGTAGCGCTGACGGCGAAGCCGACTCCGCCTTCCGCGCCAGCTGCGATACCTGCGGACAAGCTCGACGCGATGACGCGCGATGGTGGCAGCGATGCGCCCGCAGAGCCCGTCGCAATGAACCCGATCGGGCAGATCGCACGGATGATCGGCGCATTGATCATCGTCCTGCTGCTCGTCTACATCGCCGTCCTTCTGCTCAAAAAGTACCGGTCGAACGCCGTTGTGCCCGAAGGCGCACCGAAGCCAGCGCCGACACGCCCCCCCACGCCTCGCTCCATCGCCGAGCTACTCACCGGCGTCCCGGTCGTAACCGCGCCGAAGTCCGTGAAGTCGACTCTCGCGGGTCTTGAGATCGTCAGCTCCCAAGATTTGCCGGGAAGCGGCGCGATGATCTATCTCGTCAAGGCCGCCAATCGCATGATCCTAATCGGGGCGTCGGCTAACGGCGGCGTACGCACCCTCGCCGAGTGGGATATCGAGGAGACGCGCACGGTCGAGGAGCAGAATGCGAGCTTCGACGCCTACTTGCGCGCGCAGGGCGTTCTCCCGGAGCCGTCCGAGGAGCTCAGCGATATCGGCGCGGTGCGCTCGCGCCTGCATCAAGCCGCGACCAGGCTGTCGCGAAAAATCGAGAGCGGCTCCGAGAGCGACAAGGAGACGATCGCCAGATGACACGGCGACTCTTCAACGCGGTCGCTGGCGCGTCCGCCCTGCTGTTCGTGCTCATCGTTGCTCATGCGGTCGCGCATGCGCAAAACGGCGGCGGGGCACCCAACTTCCAGGTTCCGACCCTCCCCGGAGTAGGGCCCGCGAAGCAGCCGCAGCAGGTCGCGATGACCTTGCAGATCCTGATCATGCTCACCATCCTCTCGGTCGCCCCTGCGATCCTGGTGATGATGACCGCGTTTACGCGCATCGTGATCGTGCTCTCGTTCGTCCGCTCGGCCCTTGGCACACAGAACATTCCACCGAACCAGGTGTTGCTCGGTCTCGCGCTTTTCCTCACGTTCTTCATCATGGCGCCGACCTTCACGCAGATCAACGACAATGCTGTTCAGCCCTATATGGCAGGCAAGATCGAGTTCAAGACCGCGTTCGATCGTGGCGAAACACCGCTCGCGCAGTTCATGATCAAGCAGACGTACAAGGACGACCTCAACCTGTTCCTTCGTATGTCGAACCAGCCGCGACCTCAGTCGCTCGACAAGCTCTCGCTGACGATTCTCGTGCCGGCGTTCGTAATTTCGGAATTGAAGACCGGCTTCATTTTCGGGTTTATCGTCTATATTCCGTTCATCATCATCGACCTCGTGGTATCATCCCTTCTGATGAGCATGGGTATGATGATGCTCCCTCCGACCGTGATCTCCCTTCCCGCCAAAGTGCTCGTCTTCATTCTCGCCGACGGCTGGCACGCTATCATCGGATCGCTCGCCCAGAGCTACCGGTAGGGATCCGTCCTTTTCAGTCTGTTTGGCACTTTTGCCGATTTTACTCCTTGCTTTTGCTTCTGATGCAATACGCATCCACCTCGCGTTCGTTTAGCCCTGTCTCTTTACGGGTACCTTTCACTCGTTAATCGCCTAGGATTGACCGTCCTAGCGCCTCCCTGGAGGTTACACAATCTCTCGAACCTGCGGACGCGCTTGTGCGCTTGGTGGGAAATATTGCGACCATATTTTTTACCTCCAATCGAAAACAACGTATGACATCAATCGTTCAAGAACCCAAATCCCACGCGGCAACGCGTACCCAAAGCGACAAAGACGCTCCAAAGGTTATCGTCGCATGTTATCGCGCTAAACAGGCGCGTGGCCCTGTCTTGCACCGCCTGCGCACTAACGGCTTCCGAGGCACAGCCGCCATCAGGCGCGTCAGCGCCAAACGTGTTCGCATCGACAATTACGCCCAGATGCGAGTCGTGTTTCTCGCAATTTCGGCGCTCTTTATGCTGACGGTGGCGATCCTCAGCCATGGCGCGATGGTCGAGTCGGCTCGTCAGGCCGGTGTCACTGTCTGGCACCTGATGAAGCAGCTCTCGCCGCTTGCGCTTGCAACCAATCTGCTTGCCTTCCTGTCCGCCTGGGAGCTATCGTTCTTGCTCGGGTTCGGCGTGCGCGAGCGCGTCATCCGAGCCCTGATCCCGTGGACGACCGCGGGCGAGACATTCGTCGTCGCTACCGTCAAGACCTGCGACATCGCAAACGCTCTCGCGCTCATGCGCGAGGGGCAGACCGATTCCCCGGCGATCTTCGTGTTCCACAGCCAGCGTATCCCGTTCGCACCGGTCAATCGCATTGTCGAGGCGCAGCATGAGGAATCGACCGATCGGTTGGCCGCGCGCGCTCGCGAGCTGGCTGGTCGCGAAGAGATTGGCGGCAAGCGGCGAACGAGCCGCGTGCTGCTGGATCGGCTAAACAACTGCGAGCGAGTCTTCAACCGCGTCGAACGTCGACTGGCGTCTGCGGTCGTTAGCGCGCAGGCGACGGACATTTCCGACGAGTGGCTGCTCGATAACGCCTACATCGTCCGCAGCCATATCGCCGACTACCGGCTGAACCTGCCGCGCGATTTCTATAAGGAGCTGCCCGTGATCGCCGGTGGCCCGAATGCGGGCCTTCCGCGCGTCTACGAGATCGCGACCGCCCTCGTCGGCGAGACGAAATCGCACGTGACTCCCGACGATGTCCTCACGTATCTGCACGCCTACCAGTCCGTGACCCCTCTCACGCTCGGTGAGCTATGGGCGCTGCCGCTCATGCTGCGTCTCGCCCTACTCGAGCATTTGCACGAGCTCATCGAGCACGTCGAGCGCCGCCAGGACGAGCGTGAGCTGGCCGATTTCTGGGCGAATCGACTGCTGACCGCCTCGCGGGAAGACCCCGAGCAAATACTGCCGTTCATGAATCTTCTGGCGCGCCGGGTCGTTGATCCGTCTGCCTACCTCGCTCAGGAGCTTACCGGGCACCTTTTCGGCGAAACGGCGGCACAGGCGCCGCTCCGATCGTGGCTCGACCGCAAGCTCGGCATGCCGACACCCGACGCGATCGTTCAGGAGCAAAGCCTCCAGGCGATCCAGCAACTGTCGCTCGTGAATACGCTCTCCAGTCTGCGACTTTTGGCGCAGACCGATTGGAGCGAGATCGTCGAGGCGACGAGTATCGTCGACCTGATTTTGCGCACCGATGCGAGCGGCATCTATCACGAGATGGACTATGCTACTCGCGACCGGTACCGAAAGGCCGTCGAGCAGCTTAGCCGCCGCTCTGGCACATCGGAAGTGGACGTCGCCACCGCCGCGACCCGCCTAGCGTTCGCAGGCGAGACCGCGATCGAACGGCACGTGGGCTATCACCTCATCGACGCAGGCAGACCCGCTCTCGAAGCGCTACTCGAATACCGACCAACGCTGAGCCAACGCAACGAGCGACTCATGCGGATTTGGCCCGTCGGGACGTACCTCGGCACCAGCGGCGTGATCGGCATTGCGATTCTCGCCTGGACGCTCTACGCGGCGCACGCACCGCTATCGCCCATGCTGATCATTCTCGCGCTTCTGGCGGCTATCCCGATCAGCGAACTGGCCCTCCAGATCACGAACCTCATGGTGACGAAGGCGATTAAGCCTGAGGTCCTTCCGAAAATGCGCTTCGAGGACGGCGTGCCTGCCGAATTCAAGACGCTCGTCGTAGTTCCGATGATGCTGCTGACCCCCGAAAGCATCAAGCAAGAGATCGACAGGCTTGAGATTCGCGCACTTGGCAACCTCGACGAGAACCTGCTTTTCGCGCTTGTCAGCGACTACTCTGATGCCGACCACCAGTACATGCCAGAAGACGCAGAGCGTCTCGAAGTCGCCAAGCGCGGCATCCAGGAACTTGGCACGCGGTACTTCCTGTTTCACCGCGAACGCACGTGGTCGGAGACCGAGCAACGGTGGATGGGTTGGGAGCGCAAGCGTGGCAAGCTAGAAGACCTGAATAGCTTCCTGATGCACGAACGTGACGAAACACGTGTCGCCAATATGCTGCAACTCGGCGACGCTGGTGCGCTAGACGGCGTCCGGTTCGTCATCACGCTCGACGCCGACACGGAACTTCCGCGCGATGCAGGCCGAAAGTTGGTCGCGACCCTGGCGCATCCGCTCAATCGGGCCCAGCTGTCGCCCGATGGGCGCAAGGTCGAGCGCGGCTACGTCATCATCCAGCCGCGTGTCACGACGACGTTGCCGAGCGCGACCGCGACTAACTTCTCGCGCCTTTTCACCGATTCGAATGGCGTCGACCCGTACACCCGCGCCGTCTCCGACGTTTATCAGGACTTGGCGAACGAGGGGATCTATCACGGCAAGGGGATTTACGACCTTGCGGCGTTCCATAGCGTGCTGAACCGGCGCTTTCCGGAGTCGCACCTCCTCAGCCACGACCTTATCGAGGGAGCTCACTCGCGAGCTGGCCTCGCGACCGATATCGAGCTGTTCGACTCGTTCCCAAGCACAGTGCATTCGTTCATTCGGCGTGAGCATCGATGGATACGCGGCGACTGGCAGATCGCCGACTGGATCCTCCCTACCGTGCCCGCGAACGACGGAAGCCGCGTGCCGAATCCGCTCTCGAAGATGAACCGCTGGAAAATCTTCGACAACCTGCGCCGTAGCTTGATCGGACCCGCGTACATCCTGCTGCTCGTGCTCGTCTGGCGATCAGGCGTGGCCGCTACGACGTGGACGTGGCTGGTCGTCTGGGCCATGCTCACACCGTTCGTGTGCCACCTTTTCGCGCACCTCACATCGAATGCGCCGTGGAAGGTGCTTGCTGGCCGCGAGCCTATCGACGCGATTGCGTGCGGATTGATCCGCACGGCGTTCTTGCCGCAGCAGGCGCTCATGGCGCTCGACGCTATCGTGAGCGTCTGGTATCGGCGTATCTTTACGCATCAGCTGATGCTTGAGTGGGAGACGGCCCATCAAGTGCATGTGAAGACCGGTAACGATGTCGTCAGGCCCATCATCGCGGCATTGTGGGTACCGATCTTCGCGCTGATCGTAGGCGATGCGGTCAAATCGCCTACCCATCCCATGGCTGGGATCGTCGTCTCCGTGCTCACGCTTTGGATAGCGTCTCCGGTGATCAACCTTTGGTTGAGCGTTTCGACGCGCCGCGAGTCTGACCAGGACTTATCGCTAGCCGATCGAAAGCTGCTGCGCCTTGTGGCTCTGCGAACGTGGCGGTTCTTCGACCATTTCGTCGGCCCCTCGACGAGTTGGCTGCCGCCGGACAACTTCCAGGAGAACCTCACCGTCGAGGTCGCGAACCGTACGTCGCCAACCAACATTGGTATGTGGTTACTTTCCGCCGTTGCTGCGCGTGACCTGGGTTATATAACGCTGGATGATTTGGTCCAGCGTTCGTCGAACACGTTCGAAACGCTCAACAAGCTTGAAAAGCACGAGGGGCACCTGCTCAACTGGTACGATACGACGACCGCGCTACCGTTGCGGCCGCGCTACGTTTCCATGGTTGACAGTGGCAACTTCCTCGGCGCGCTCTGGGCGCTGAACCAGGGCTACGACGACCTCATCGATCATCCTCTTCTGCCGCCAGCCGTTTTCGACGGCCTCGAAGACGTGTTGTCGCTTGCCCATGAGCAGGCGGCTGCCGACCCGAATCTGGCCAAACTGCTCCCGACCATCAAGGCTCTCCAGAAGGAGCTCGCCCGACCGTCCATCGCTACGTCAGGCCGCGTACTCCGCTTGCAGCGAATTCGCCCGCTCGCGGAAAAGCTAGCCGCAGCCCTGGTTGCCGCGCCGGAGACGGGCGACCGCTACTGGATCGAGCGGGTGGTGGAGCAGGTTCGCGGTTGGAACGGGTCTGCCAACGACCTTCTTCGCTGGGTCGAGCTGCTCAACTCGCTACCCGAAAGGGGACTCCTGTCAATGGGCGCCGACGCTCACGAGCTGCGCCGGATGGCGCTTGCTGGCAATCCGTCGCTTCGGATGCTCGCCGAAGGGCGAGTTGACGGCCTAACGCAACTACTCGCGAAGCGCATGGTCCATAACGGCAACGATGTCGGCGATGATGGCCGCAAATGGCTCGCCGACATCGCGGATTCGTTCGAGGCTGCGCGTAGCAATGCACACGACCTGCTGATGCGCATCCGCCAGTTGCAGGCAGATGCCGACGCTCTCGCCGACGGCATGAACATGCGGTTCTTATACATCCCGGAGCGACGCCTTTTTGCCGTCGGGTACAACCTCGACGACTTCCGCATGGACAATTTCTACTACGACCTGCTTGCAAGCGAAGCGCGTATCGGCAGTTTCGTCGCTGTCGCTCGCGGCGAGGTCCCTGTCGAGCACTGGTTCGCCTTGGGGCGGCCGATGGGCATGGCGTATGGCGAAAGGGTGCTGCTCTCCTGGAGCGGCACGATGTTCGAGTACCTGATGCCATTGCTGCTGACGCGCAATTTCGACAACTCACTGCTCAACGCCGCTTGCGCTTCCGCCGTTAACGCGCAAGTCGCGTATGGCAAGATCCGAGGCGTGCCATGGGGAATCTCGGAGGCCGGTTTCAGCGCTGTTGACGGTCGTAAGATCTACCAGTACCACGCATTTGGCGTGCCCGGTCTTGGCCTCAAGCGCAATCTCGACGAGGACCTCGTCATTGCGCCGTACGCGACCGTGCTTGCTCTGTCGGTGAGCCCGAAACAAGCCGTGCAGAATATGCGTCGTCTTTCGGGAGCGCACTCGACCCACAAGCGCGTCGATGAGAGCGTGATGGGCGCGTTCGGCTTTTACGAGTCCGTCGACTTCTCTCGACAGCGCGATATTGCGGGTGAAGCTGGCGTGATCGTGCGTTCATACATGGCCCACCACCAAGGCATGAGCCTTGTTGCTATCGACAACGTGCTCAACGACAACGTCATGCAGAGGCGTTTCCACGCCGATCCTCGCGTCCGTGCGACCGAGTCGCTGCTCTACGAGCGCGTACCGACCGGTGCCGTGAAGCCCGTCATCGAATCCAACGCGCCATCGCGGCCCAACACCCGTGAACCGGCTTCGTTTGCAAGCACCGTGCACTTGGAGACGCCGAACACGAACACTCCTCGAACCCACCTGCTTTCCAACACCGAATACAGCGTGATGGTAACGAATGCGGGAGGCGGATACAGCCGCTGGAAGGACTACGACATCTCGCGATGGCGCTCCGACCCGACGTGCGACAACTACGGCAGCTTCTGCTATATCAAAGATCCCATCACCGGGGAGATATGGTCGAACACCTTGCACCCGGCGAACGAGCTGCAGAATCGGTACTCGGCGACGTTCACCACGGAGAAGGCCGAGTTCCGCGCCGCCCACAAGGACATCGATATCATCACCGAAGTGGTGGTCTCGCCCGAGGACAACGCCGAGGTGCGCCGGATCACGGTCGTAAATCGGTCTGGCAAACAACGCATGGTCGACCTGACCAGCTACATCGAGATCGCCCTCGCAAACCATGCCGGTGATCGGGCGCATCCGGCGTTCAGCAAGCTGTTCGTCGAAACCGAGTTCGTTCGCGAAGCCGGCGCGCTTTTGGCGCACCGACGAGCAAGGGCGGTCGGAGAGGCAACACCATGGGCGGGACATGTCGTTGCGGCAGACAAAGTCGTGGCTAGCCACGTATGGTTCGAGACCGACCGGTCGTCATTCATTGGTCGAGGGCGCGACCTTTCGTCGCCTGCGGCCTTCGATGGCGCGAAGGCCGGGACTGTCGGCCCCGTCCTCGATCCGGTCTTTAGTCTGCGCCACCGTGTACTCGTAGGCGCTGGCGAGCGAACCCATGTGGCGTTCGTGACGCTTGCCGGGGCAAGCCGGGATGCGGTTCTGCAACTTGCCATCAAGTATTCGCAGATGCCCGCCTGCAACCGCGCGATCGATCTCGCATGGACCGCTGCCCAGCTCGATTTGCGCCACTTGCGCATTCAGCCCGATGAAGCGATGCGCTATCAGCAGCTCGCCGGCCCGATGCTCTATCCGAGCGCGGCACTGAGGCCGTCAGACGAAATGCTCCGTCTCAATTCGCTGACCCAAAATACTCTCTGGCGTTATGGAATCTCCGGCGATCTGCCGATCGCCGTGGTCAAAGTGACGGCAGTCAGCGACATCGACGTCGCTCACCAGGCGCTGCTCGCCCACGCGTATTGGCGCGTTCGCGGCCTCGTGACCGATCTCGTCGTGCTCAACCAGGAGCCGGGTGGCTACGATCAGCCCGTACAGGGCCAGTTGAGGCGGCTAGTCGACATGTACTCGGAGATCACGGGACAGGACTGCCCTGGCGGGGTCTTCCTGAGGTCGGCGGCTGTGATGCCCCCCGAGGACGTCACTCTTGTTCTTAGCGCGGCGAGGTTAGTCCTCGTGGCCGCTCGTGGCTCGCTCGCCCAGCAACTCAGCATCGGTGCGATGCGGCCTGTCTATCCCATGGCCCCGGTGATCCGAGGTGCGAAGGAGTTCGTCTCGGCGCAGTTGCCGTTCATGGACCTCAAGCACTTCAACGGCTTCGGTGGGTTTACGGCTGACGGCAAGGAGTATGCGATCTACCTTCCTAGCGGCACGAGCACACCCGCTCCATGGATCAACGTCATGGCGAACCCATCGTTCGGCACGACGATGTCGGAAACGGGAGCAGGCTACAGCTGGGCCGGCAACAGCCAGGCCAATAAGCTAACCCCGTGGTCGAACGATCCCGTTCTCGACCCGGCTGGCGACGCGATCTATATTCGCGACGAAGACCTGTCGGTCACATGGACTCCGACACCTGCGCCGATCCGCGAAACCGACGCCTACAGGGCACGGCATGGCCAGGGCTACACGATTCACGAACACAACAGCCATGGTATCGACCAGGAGTTGACCACATTCGTTCCCGTGAGCAATGCAGGCGGCGATCCGGTGCGTGTTCAGGTTCTACGGCTCAAGAACGGCTCACCCAAGCGGCGAAACCTGGTGCTCACTATGTACGTCGAGTGGGTACTCGGAGCGAACCGCGAGTCGACCCAGCCGACCGTGATCACCGATTGGGACGCGTCGAGCGGCTCGTTGCTCGCGCGCAATGTCTACGCAGGCGACTTTGGCGGTCGGGCCGCGTTTATCAGCGCGAGCGAATCGATATCGTCGTTTACCGGCGACAGGACGGAATTCATCGGGCGCAATGGCACGCTGGCGCGGCCCGAAGCCGTTCAGCGCATCAGGCTGTCGAATCGCAAGGGAGCCGCGCTGGACCCTTGCGGCGCCATCCAAACGCACGTGAGCCTCGATCCCGGCGAAACGCGCGAAGTCGTGTTCCTATTGGGGCAGACCGCGAACCTCGACGGCGTTCGCGCACTCGTCGCGAAATACGGCAGCGCGAGCGCGTCGCGGCAAGCGCTAGTGTCTACCCAAGCGTGGTGGGAACGGTTCTTGAGCACGGTCACAGTGACGGTGCCCGACGATTCGACCAACTACTTGATCAACCGATGGCTGCTCTACCAGGACCTCAGTTGCCGTATCTGGGGCCGGTCGGCGTTCTACCAGTCTGGCGGGGCTTTCGGCTTCCGTGATCAGCTACAAGATGTGATGGCGGTCGTCTACGCCGCTCCGGAGATGGCCCGGGCCCAAATCCTGCTGTCGGCGTCGCGCCAATTCGTCGAAGGCGACGTGCAGCACTGGTGGCACCAGCCGAGCGGGGCAGGGGTACGGACGCGTATCACCGATGACCTGCTCTGGCTCCCGTTCGTCACCGCGCAGTATATCCGTGTCACCGGAGACAGCGCGATCTTGGACGAAGTCGTGCCGTTCCTTGCCGGACACGTTCTCGGTGAGCACGAGGATGAGGCGTTCTATGCGCCCGAAGAATCGACCGAGTCGGCGACACTGCTCGACCACTGTCGCCGCGCCGTCGCCAAAGGACTTACCGCAGGTACGCACGGCCTGCCGCTGATCGGCACGGGAGACTGGAACGACGGGCTCAACCGCGTTGGCTGCGAAGGAAAAGGTGAAAGCGTCTGGCTCGCGTGGTTCCTAGTCCACGTCCTAAACGACATGGCCGAGCTCACCGAGCTGCGCCTCGACAACGAAGCGGCTACCGAATACCGCGCCCAAGCAAAGGCGATCGCCGCTGCTACGGAAGCCAACGCCTGGGACGGCGAATGGTACCTCCGCGCGTACTTCGACGACGGCTCGCCGCTGGGTTCGCACGCTAGCGACGAAGCGCAAATCGACTCCCTGCCGCAAAGCTGGGCGGTGATCTCAGGAGCCGCGCGTCCCGAACGCGCCAAGTCGGGCATGGATTCCGTCATGGCGCGCCTCGTGAGCGACACCGACCAAATGGTCAAGCTCTTCACGCCGCCGTTCGACAAGACCGAACACGACCCCGGCTATATCAAGGGCTACGTCCCCGGCGTCCGCGAAAACGGCGGCCAGTACACGCACGGTTCCCTTTGGGTGCCGTTGGCTCTCGCTCGCATGGGCGACGGAGACAACGCCGTGCGGCTGCTCAAAATGATGAACCCGGTGAGCCACAGCGAGAACGAGGCCGCATGCGCCCTGTATCGGGTCGAGCCATACGTCGTCGCCGCCGATGTCTATGCCCTCGCGGGCCAAGCAGGCCGCGGTGGTTGGACATGGTACACGGGATCAGCCGGCTGGATGTATCGTGTGTGGCTGGAAGAAGTCCTCGGCTTCAAGAAGCGGGGAGATACCCTGACGATCAAGCCAGCGATTCCCGAAGCCTGGCCAGGCTTCAGCCTCAAATACCGGCACGGGAGTTCGACGTACGACGTCGTCGTCGAGCGGGGCGAATCGTCGATCACCATCGACGGCGTACCGCTTGCGACCCCAGCCATCCCACTCGTCGACGACGGAGCGACCCACACGGTACGAGTCGCCATGGCGACCCGTACCAAGCTGGCTAAGCCTCAAGCGAAGCTTGCTGCCGTCGGGGGGTAGGGTAGCTCGAAGTGGCCCAACGGAGTGTTACGGCGCATACGCGCTCATTCCGCGTTTCCTCCGCCCCGCGTCGCCAACCACTCCACCGCATACGCGACATCATCAGGCTTGTCTACGTCCGTGCCGATCGACGCGTGCTCGGTCACAATGGCGCGCGCGGTTGCGCCGGGGCCGAAGAGGCGGGCTACGCCGATTTCTAGCTCGGCGACGGAGAGCAGGTTCGGGAAGGCGATTTGCGAGAGCAGGATGCGGCACAGCAGGCCCCAGCCGAGCATGTGGCCCAGGGCGAGGACGTTCTTTCGGGCACCGTAGGCGCGCAACACGATCTCGCGGTTCTGCTGGATTCGCTCCGGGTTCATCAGTACCATGTTGCCGCCGGTGAAGTGTCCGTCGCGTAGCTTGAGCGTGGTGCGCTTCATGCCGGCGAACTCGCGGTTATATGCGTCCATCGGGATGATCGGGTAGCAGAAGTCGCCGTCGCTTGCTTTGGCGCGTGCCACGAAGTCGTCGACGGCGACGGCCGAGATGAACGGGATATCGCTAGTGACGACCAGCGCACGGTCGCCCTTAGCCGGCTGGGCTGTATCGAGGCCGCGCAGGATGTTGTCGAGCAGCGTATGCCCTGGACGAACAACATTGATCCCGTCGCGCTGAGGAATATCGCCGACGACATACACGGCGCGGATGCTCGATGCGTCTAGGAGCGCGTCGAGGACGTAGTCGAGCATGGTTTTGCCCGGCGAGAGTTCGACGAGCGCGCGGTTTTCGACACCGGTCGCGGCGAGCATTTCGGGGCTGTTCTTGCCCCCGGCGAGAACGATGGCTTCGATCATTTCAGGCATAGGGCAGGGGGTCAATCCTTTAACGTTTCGTTAGTCGGCGTGATGATCCAAACGTCGCCGACGTTTGCGACTCGGACTTGCTCAGCGATGGCGTATGCGTCTCCTCCGATGCCCGCGACGGTCGCGCCGCTGCCGCACAGGAGCGTTTTGTGCGCGCCTGCGGCGAGAAGCGCGTCGCGGGCATCGGCGATCTCCGGGGCGAGGTCGTAGACGACTGCCTCGAAATCGTTTGCGACGCCGCCGTACGGCCACCGTTCGGTTGCCGAGCCTGGAGACCGGCCCGGAAGGGTGTCGAGAGCGCCGTAAGCGGCGGCGGTCGAGACACCGACGAGCGGCTTTACGAGCACGAGCGGCTCGGTGGGGCCCGAAGCAATTGGTTCGACGACATCGCCGATTCCACCGACGCGGGCGATGCCGCCATACAGAAAGAACGAGACATCGGCACCGAGCTGTTTCCCCAGCGGCAAGAGATCGGATCGGTCAAACCGGTAGTCCAGCAGGCGGTTGACGCCGATCAATACCGCTGCGGCGTCGCTGCTGCCGCCACCGAGACCGGCTTGCAATGGGAGCCGCTTGTCCAGTATGATCGTAACAGAGCGATCAGCCACCCCTGCCAACGCGAGCAGCCTCGTTGCCGCCTTTGCGGCGAGATTGCGCTCGTCGGTCGGAACGCCTGCGGCTTGCGGGCCTGTTACCGTGAGCGTGATACCGGGTAGGTCGGACCACGCGAGAACGATCTCATCGGCGAGCGAGATAGTCTGCATGATCGACGCGATGTCGTGATAGCCGTCGGGGCGCGTCCCGAGCACGTCGAGAGTGAGGTTGATCTTGCCCGGTGCGCTGATACGCACTTCGGTTAGGCTCACTTGCCGATACTCGTCGCGGTCTGCGAAGTCAGTTTCTGAGAGAGAGCTACCCGAGCGCCGGGTAGCAGGAGCTTGGGATCCACGAGCCCCGATTTTGGCAGGTTCCACAGGAGATCGGCACACGTCTTTGGACCGGCTTTGTCGTCGATGGTCAGCAGCATGCCGATCAGGTACTCCATCCCGTCGCGGTCGCGGTGGTCGATCCACGAGTTCGACAGCCCGTGCGCCGCGAAGTTGTTAAGTGCCGGAGCGATCAGCTTGGCATCGAAGTTCGCGTAACCCGCGAACGTACCTCCCCATGCCTTCTCGACGGCGGTTGGACCGCCGCCGCCACCGCGCGAGAGCCAGCGAAGCAGGAGGCGCTCTCCGTAGTAGCCATTCGCCCACGGCTCGGGGTCGGTGTAGTCGCCACCGACGAGCGGGAGCGCCATGTGGCTAAACTCATGCGCGATCTCGCGAATCCACTCGATCGACGCGCGCGGTTCGTTCACATCGTAAAAGTAGATGCTGTTGCGCCATTGCTCGCCGCCAGCGTCAGTGGCGTGCAGGCATAGCCATACCGTGAATGGCACGCCGTCGGTGAGAGGTTTGTAACTGGTCTTGTCGACCAGTGCCTGCCGGATAACGCATAGCAACCGGCCGGTTCGCTCGGCGAGGGCCTGGTCTTCGTCGGATTGGAACCGCAACCCCGCCATGCAGATCATGTCGGTGCGAGTCTCACCGGCGGATCGATAGATCCAAGCCGCGCGTGTGAAGGGCCATCCGTTCTGCGGATCGGTCATCGACGTTAGCTCGTCGCGAGAGGTAACGATGTATGCGTTGCCGTCAAGATCGGATGTGACCTTTATTGGGCCGCCGACACCGACGAGGGTGCTAAGCACGCTATCAGGCACGTGAACGGGCAGGGTACCGGCGCGCACTTCGGCGAGTAGGGCGTCCGATGCCGTGTTGCGCGCCGGTTGAAGCTTGTACGCGTCCACGTAGTCGCAAAACGCCGCGAGCTTTTCACCATCCTGCTCCAAGCCGTGCGCTTGCGCGATTAGCTGATCGTAAGAGAGGGTAGCGGCTGAAGTGATGGGCGCGGCGAGTGATGCGAGTATCGAGGCTAGTAAGATGATTCGAATGAAGCCATTCATAACGGTACTTTCAGTATATCATGCCGACGACCGGCATCCCGCCGAGATTCCTGCGATCCTATGAAACCTTTTTCCCTGCCAGCCGTCGTATAGAAGGTGTAGCGACGCGCCTTGTCGCGTTGCGCCCTCGAATTGTTTGGTAAGGAAATCCATGACGTACTCGCAACCCTCTCGTTTCAGCCCTCGTCCCTGTCGCCTCGCAGTCGTGCTTGCTGCCCTCGCGGTCTGCCTTCTGGCTCCGTTTGCGTCCACCCGGGTATACGCCGACGATAAGGCGGACGAGATCAAGATGGGCACCGAAGCGGAGGCGGAACTCGCCAAGACGACCAAGTTCGTCACCGACCCGCTGGTCGTCGCGCGGGTGGAGGGAATTGTCGCCCGCCTCGCGATTATCGCCAACAGCCAGCCCGTGCCCGCTGGCTTCGGCAACGACAACCTGTACGAGTTCAAGTACCGTGTCAAGGTGATCGACAAGAAGGACGTCAATGCGTTTTCGCTGCCAGGCGGACCTGTCTACATCTACAAGGGATTGCTCGACCTGCTGAAAACCGATGACGAAATCGCGGCGGTGTTCGCGCATGAGATCGCCCACGCGTCCCATCACCACGTGCCGACGCTGATGCACGAGCAGAGCAAGATGAGCACCCAGATGGCGCTCGGAGTGCTTGTCGCTTTACTGGCAAAGGTGCCAACCGATCAGATCGGCAACATCGCCAGCGTTGCGCAATATAGCCAGCTCGCGATCCTCAACAACCACTTTAGCGAGAAGGCCGAGCAGGATGCCGATCACACTGGCATGATCTACATGCTCAAAGCGGGCTACAACCCGCTTGGGATGCTCAGCCTCCTCGGCCGCCTGCAAGACGTCGAAGACCGCAGCCCCAATATCGAACTCGGCTTTCTCCAGGACCACCCATTGACGCCGGACCGCCTCGCCGCCGCTCGGGCGGAACTGGTCGCCCTCGGCGGTCGCGTCGACGACGCCCAGCTTTGGAAGGTGTCCGCTGCCATGCAGACCCGCGTCGTCGACGTCGA
>FSUH01000055.1_pt1 | contig 15507 bp, 12 predicted proteins | sample 1637361 | NCBI WGS metagenome assembly FSUH01 (sample SAMEA3914816, study PRJEB12502) | metagenome | biome: forest; material: soil | place: USA | collected 2011-09-16 | depth 0.3 m | reverse complement strand
GTCCTCGAAGAGCTCGATCACGGACGCGGACCTCGCGGCCACGGTCGTGTCGTACACGAAGGACCAGATCCTGGTTCAGTCGTCGACGACGGCCCTCTCCTACGCCAATCAGCAGCCGCAGGCGATCCTGAAGCTTCTCCAGTAAGTCTGAAGCTCAGCCTGGCTTTCGAAGCCAATACCGCCTCAGCCTCCCGGATGTCCCGGGAGGCTGAGGGACTTTGGGACCGACCCAGTAAATTCACTTGTATAATGAACTACTGTAGTTAATGCCTGAAGACGAAGGTAACGAAAATGTCTATCCTGGTGAACAACACAATAAGCGGAACGAACCAGGTGACCCCACCCGCGACACCTCTCCCAGTGCCGCAGATCCCGTCGCCTGATATCCCTCAGACGGCTGCCGATCAAGGGCCGCCCGCCAAGATCGATCAGCATCCTACGCTGACTCCTGCGGAATTGAAACAGCAGCTTGACAAAACTCTAAAGAAAACCGGCATAAGTGCCGACATAGAGATCAAGGACAATGGGATTATGGTCGTGAAGTACACGGACCAGGAAACCCAACAGGTAGCGTTTCAGATTCCGAACCAAACGGTTCTGGACTTGATCGCGAGTTTGAAGCAAGCTCAGCTCGATAGCCAAGCCGCACCACGAGGCGCGATCATCGACCAAAAGGCCTAATCAGGCCGGTAATCCTGCTGGATTGAGCATGCTATCTGGATCACGGATGAGTTACAATCATGGCTTCGACAGCGGGAATTACAATCAGCGGCCTCTCGTCAGGCTTGGATACGACGTCTATCATCAACGCGCTCACTGGCGCTAGCCAGAAAGCCGTCGCAAACGTCCAAGCGAAAGAGGACACCGCTAACACAAAGTTGTCAGATTGGCAGACGTTTAATGCCAATCTGCTAGGCCTTCAGTCAGCGACGACCAGCCTGAGCAACATCGCCGCGTATAGCGGGGCGGCAGCGACATCGTCCAACACCACCGTTGCCACCGCGTCCGCTTCGTCGGGCGCGGCCGCCGGCACACACTCCCTGTCTGTAACCACCCTTGCCCAAAACCAACAGGTACTGTCTGGCGGTAAAAACGACGCCGCGACGCCTCTAGGCTATGCTGGTTCCTTCAACCTCAACGGCAACGCGATCAGCGTCACAGCGAGCGATACGCTCGCATCGATCGCGAGCAAGATCAACACAGCCGCTGTCGGAGTTACCGCGAAGGTCATCACCGTCTCTCCGGGCAATGTCAAGCTGAGCCTGTCGTCGAACCAAAGCGGCTCACTTAATGCCATTTCCGCATCCGATATCAATGGCGGCACCGTCCTCCAGCAACTCGGATTCGTGAGCGCATCGAGCACGACCGCAATCAGGCAGAGCATTACGACCACATCGGGCGCGACCGGTGCGGGATCCCTCGCATTCTCAAGCGCATCCACGAAAGTCGGCACGCTGCTGAACGGCGGAACCGTTTCGACGACGGCGCCCTCCGGCACCGTGCAGATCAATGGCGTCTCGGTGGCACTCGACCTCAACCAGCTTTCGCTCAACGATGTCGCCAACAAGATCAATGCGGCAGGCATCACGGGCGTGACCGCCCAAGTAGTCGCCTTACCCGATGCCAACGGCAACGTCAACTCGTCAAGCAAGCAGCAGTTGCAGCTCGTTTCCGCAAGCGGTGCCGTGACCGCGAGCAGCTTTACCGACGCTAACGGCGTTCTCGCATCGCTCGGCGTCGTGCAATCGAGCTACAGCAATCAGGTAACGGGAGCTCAAGACGCGTCGTTTAGCGTCGATAACATCGCCTATACGCGCTCTTCGAACAACATCAACGACGTGATCCCGAACGTGGGATTTACCCTGCTGTCGGCTGGAACCCTCGCGGCCCCGGCGACCTCCACGATCTCCGTTTCGCAGGACACGACTTCGGCTGTTAACGCGGTCCAGAACCTGGTCGCGGCATATAACACGGTCAACCAATACGTCAACAACCAGAACACGTTTACACCGCCGACTACGGCCAACGGCTCGGCCGCCACGTCGCCGGACCTATTTGGCGACTACACCCTGATAAATATTCAGCAGCAGCTTCAACGCCAATTCTCGACCAGCATTGGCGGCAAGTCGCTCGGCGACATAGGTATCACCCTCGGCACCGATGGCACGGCCACGGTAGACACTTCGAAGCTTACCACGGCGCTACAGACCAACGCCACACAAGTCTATCAGCTCTTCGGCGCATCTGGTACTGCGAGCGACGCGAATGTGAGCTTCGTAAGCGCGTCAAGCGCGACTGTCGACTCCGGCGGCCGCGGATACGCTGTCAATATCACGCAAGCGGCGTCCCAGGGCGTTATCACTGCAGGCACCGCGCAGACGGGCGCGACCGCAAGCCCCGAGACTCTCCTGTTTGGTGGGAAGGCGTTCGGTTCTCAGGCGCTGTCCCTGACGATACCGACAAGCAGTTCTGAGCAGAACATCGTCGACCTCATCAACGGTAACAGCACGCTTAATCAGTTACTTTACGCGGCGAAAGACGCGACCAGCGGCAAACTGGTGATCACATCGAAGGCATTCGGCAGTAGCGCGTCGTTTAACGTCGCTTCAGATCAGGCTGCGAGTGCGACGAACTCCGGAATTGGGACAAGCGCCCTGATCGGGCTCGGCACCGATGTCGCCGGTACGATCAACGGCGAGACGGCGACGGGGCTGGGCAAAACGCTCTCAGGCATCAACGGCAACAAGACAACCGACGGCCTAGTGTTGAACATCGCTGGCGGCGCCGTTGGCAACTTAGGGAGTGTCAAGGTATCGCACGGGTTCGCCGACCAATTGAGCTCTCTCGTTAACACGCTCACGGTTGGCTCAGGCAGCGCGATCATCTCCGCACAGGACTCGCTCAACAAGCGAGTCAGCGATTTTGAGACCCAGAAGACGCAACTCAAGACGGAACTGACCAATTATACGAATCAGCTCAATCAGCAGTTCGCTGCCATGGAGCAACAGCTTTCCGTACTCAAGTCCCAGCAAACGGCCTTTAACTCCCAGACCGCTACGACGACGACTTCATCGTCGTCGAAGACCAACACCTCGGGCTAATCTTCTTTCGATCTCGACCGACTCACTCACAAGAAAGGGACATACGAACGCCATGAGCCTTCCAAATCCGTATACTCAGTATAAACAGACTCAAGCGCAAACATCGGGTCAGGCAAAACTGATCATCATGTTGCACGATGGGGCTATCCGCTTCCTACAGCAGGGAGTAGCCGCTATCCAAGCCAAAGACTACGAGAAGATGTCTGAAAGCTTTAATCGGGTGGACGCGATATTGATTCATCTTATCGGGAGCCTGAAAATCGAGAGCGGCGAGATCGCCGTTAACCTAAACGACATCTACCTCTACTGCCAAAGGCAGTTGATGACCGCAAACACGAACGAGAACATCGCAATCGTGCACGAGGTCATCAGCCATATGCGCTCCATACGGGACGCATGGGACCAGGTTGAGCGCACTAAGCCCGCCGAAGTCCAAGCCACCGAGGCCGCAAAGCCAGTTCGCGCAGAATGGTCCTTCGCTGCCTAACGGTAGCAAGGCACTCCGCCCGACCCCGTAGAGGAATCGCCCATGTCTACTAGAAACGCCCTTACCGAGCGCTCGAAATATACCTATCTGCTCCAGCTTTCGCTGGAGCAGATCAGGGCCATTGACAGCGGCGACTTGCAGGGATTCGATCGCATCCTGCTCGCCAAAGGCGCGCTGATCCAGAGCCTCTCCGACGTCCAGCCCCTAATCGCCCTCGACCCGTCTCTGGCGGCGGTCATCGACCAGATCAAGAGCAACGAGATCGTGGCGCAAGACCGACTGCAAACACGAATGAAGGAAGTCAAAGAGTCGCTGAACGCGGTCCAGGTCAAGCAGACCGCAAGGAACGCCTACCGGCGCTTCACACCGTTTAACGAAAACGGTTACGACTTCCGCAAGGACAAGACAATCCCCCGATTCATAGACAGCGCCTACTAGGCGACCTATCGCTTTCACTAAGATATACAAAAGTCCCCCGCGAACGACTACGATGCCGTTAGCGGGGACTTTTGCTGTTATGTTGACGGTTGCGGCGACTACGATTCGCGCATTGCGGAGCGTACCGCGCTCGCGACGGCAGCGACTTGCTCTTCCTTGTAGTGGAACTTGTAGTTCTTTTCGAGCCCCAGGCTCGTCACGACGAACGAGGTATCGACGGGCAAGCCCGCCTTTTCCAGCACCTCCGTGAGGCATTTGTTGTCGCATCCTTCGACGACGACACGCTTGCCGGCATAGGCGGCTTTGGACACTTCGATTGGGTTCTCCGCAGCGAGCGCCATCGTGCAGCACATCTGGCCATGGCCCAGTTGGCTGAGGGCGCGAGCGGCATCGTTAGCAATCTGACCGACATTGCTTGCGCCGCCGCAAGCGTAGATCACGATTTCGGGATTGGTATTTTCAGTCTCCATCACACTTCTCCTTGTGTTCCCCTTAGGCGATTGGTTTTCCAAAGAGAACCTACGTATTAAATTATGGGATAGGCCAACTTCTATGTCGTCCCCGATTCGGATGATCTTAGTGCGAGGGCTTTGGAGAGAGAATAGCCAGCACCAAAACAAGTCCCCGCCATTTGGCAGGGACTCGGCAATGCGCACGACTACAAGCGGGCCTAGTAGCCCTTGAGAAGGTGTTGGAAGTTCTCGCGGTCGTTGGCGTGGGTAACGGCCTCTTCGTATGAGATGATGTTCTGGCGCTGGAGGTCGGCGAGGACACGGTCCATTGCCTGCATGCCGAACTGCGTGCCAGTCTCGATCACGCTCATGACCTGGTGGGTCTTGCCCTCGCGGATCAGGTTGCGGATAGCGCTCGTCGCGATCAGAATCTCGATCGCGGCGACGCGTCCTCCGCCCATGCGCGGGATGAGTTGCTGCGAGACGACGGCTTCGAGCGAGGTCGAAAGCTGGATGCGAATCTGCTGCTGCTGGTGGGCGGGGAAGACGTCGACGATGCGGTCGACGGTGGCGGCTGCGGACCGCGTATGCAGGGTAGCGAACACCAGGTGGCCGGTTTCGGCCAGTGTGATGGCTGCGGCGATCGTCTCCAGGTCGCGCATTTCGCCGACGAGGATGACGTCTGGGTCCTCGCGGAGGATCGCCCTAAGGGCATTGCCGAACGTGTCCGTGTCGGTGCCGATCTCACGCTGATTGACCATGCCCATTTTGTGCCGGTGGAGGTACTCGATCGGGTCCTCGATGGTCATGATGTGGCACGGTCGCTCGGAGTTGACAAGGTCGAGCATCGACGCGATAGTCGTGGACTTGCCTGAACCCGTCGGTCCCGTAACGAGCACGAGGCCCGAATGCCGTCTCGTCATGTCGCGCAGGACGCTCGGTAATCGTAGCTCGTCAAATGTGGGCACCACTTGCGGAATGACGCGCATGGCGGCACCGGTGGAGCCTCGCTGACGATAGACGTTAAAGCGGTATCGACCCAGGCCTTTGACCCCGTACGAAAAGTCGAGTTCCTTGAACATTTCGAACTTGCTGATCTGCTCACTGGTCAGAATGTCGTAGACGAGGCGTTGCGTATCACGATCCGTGAGTGGCTGATACGGTAGCGGGATAACCTTGCCGTCCTTGCGGATCATAGGCGGCAGGCCCGCAGTGACGTGCAGGTCTGAGCCGCCGAGCGTCTGACAAGTGCGCAGGAGCTCGTCGATGTGCGTGTCGGAGATGAACTCGGCCTCGACGCTGTGGTCGCCGCTGTATTCGTCAACGCTAACGGTCGACGTGCCGTGCTCCTTGAGCTTCTCGCGCGCCTGTAACGCCGGCATGACCGCGACCGGGGCCAGGAGGTCGTCCTGAATGCGCGGGGCGGACTGGACTGCCGGACGATTTGCGATGGCGGCGGTATCGTTCGCCGCCGCCTCGACGCGGTTGGTGGCATCGGCGAGGGCCGAAAGCGAGATCCCGCTCATGGGCGTGATCGCATCGTACTCCTCGTCAGCCTGACTGGCCACGCGCGCTTCGATTTCGCCATGGCTCGCCCCCGAATAAGGCGTCGATGTGGGGCGGCCGTCGGCACCCATCCCTTCCGTGACAACGTCTACCCTGTAATTGGCCGCCTTCGGAAGCGGGGCCAGGAAATCGTCGCCCGCACCATGCGAATCGATTGGAACTAGATCATCATTCGACATTATCAGCAACCACCTTCCAACCATTGTAGCGCAAGACTCGACGGCTACTTGTCAGCATTTTAACCGGAGTAAATCACGCGCAGTGATTCTTCGAGCGTGGTGATCCCAAGGAGGATCTTTTCCATGGCATCGTCTTTCAACGTGCGCATGCCGGCCTCGATGGCCGCCTCTCGGATAGCGTAGGACGACGCACGTGCCAATATCAGCTCTCGCACCTTATCGGTAACGGGCATGAGTTCATAAACGCCCGTACGGCCCTTGTAGCCCGATCCCTTGCAGTGGTCGCAACCGCGGCCACGGAAGAACGTGACATCGGAGCGGTCGAGGATATCGTTGCTCATACCGAGGCGCTTGATGGCGTCCTGCGGCGGCTTGTACGGCTCCTTGCACTTGACGCACACAGTGCGCAAGAGTCGCTGTGCGAGCACGCCAGCGATCGACGAGGCGATCAAGAACGACTCGACGCCCATGTCGAGGAGGCGCGCCACGGAACCGGGCGCGTCGTTGGTGTGCAGGGTGGAAAGGACAAGGTGACCGGTAAGAGCCGCTTCGATGGCGATGAGGGCCGTTTCGCTGTCACGGATTTCACCGATCATGATGATGTTCGGGTCTTGGCGAAGCATGGCGCGCAGAGCGTTGGCGAACGTCATGTTCGCGCGGTTGTTGACCTGCGACTGCGTGATGCCGGCGAGTTCGTATTCGACCGGATCCTCGACGGTCAGGATGTTCTTCTCGCCGCTGTTGACTTTGGCGAGGATCGAATAGAGCGTCGTAGACTTACCCGATCCCGTAGGACCCGTCACGAGGATGATCCCGTAGGTACGGGAAATCATGCTCTCGAACATCTCCATGGTGTACGGAAGCAGTCCGAGCTTGTTGAGGCCGACGCTAATGCTCGACTTGTCGAGGACGCGCATAACCATCTTCTCGCCGTAGACTGCAGGCAAGGTGGAGACGCGGAAATCGTAGGGCTTGTTCTCAACGGTCGCCGAGATACGTCCGTCTTGCGGGGCGCGCTTTTCGGCGATATCCATGTCCGCCATGATCTTGAAGCGGGAGATCAGCGGCGCTTGAGCGCGCTTCGGGAGCTGCATCCCATCGTAGAGGATGCCGTCGACTCGGTAGCGGACCTTGAGGAACTCTTTGCCAGGCTCGATGTGAATGTCACTCGCCTTGTCGGCGATGGCACGGCTGATGACGAGGTTAGCGAGCCGGATAACGGGTGCGTCGCCAGACAGCTCCTTGAGCTGCTCGATCGAGATGGCGTCTTCGTCGTCGGATTCCGTGATCGTAATTTGGGCCTCTTCGAGGTCCTTCATCACGTCGTTGACGGTATCGCTAAACTTGACTTCCGACTTGTAGTTGTTGGTGATGCAAAGAAGGATGTCTTCTTCGGTCGAGATTACCGGGTCGACTTCCTTGCCGGTGATCAGGCGGATTTCGTCGATTGCGAAGATATCCAGCGGATTTTTCATCGCAAGCGTGAGCTTGTTGCCGTGGACGCTGATCGGGACGACTTTGTAGCGGCGCGCAAGCTCTTGCGTGACCGTTTTCGTGACATCGGGGTCGATGACATATTCGGCGAGCTCGACATAGGGCACGCTCCAATATTCACCGAGGCACCGGACGCGATCGCGCTCCGTGATGAGCCCCATTGAGACGAGGAGGTCGCCGAGAAGCTCTTTGGTTTTTAGCTGGCGCTGGTTGTCGAGGGCGGTTTCGAGCTGCTCTTCGGTAATCAGACCGCTCTCAACGAAAATTTCGCCAATGGTACCCGTCTTCATAGTTTGCCTGTTCCAGTGACGTCGCGCCTCCATCTCGCTTAGAGTGGGGTTCGACTGTCCCGATTGTTGCTCTTATCCCGCGTGAAGCCTTAGGTAGATTTTACCACCGTATTATTATCGGCTTTTTGGCGTGATTTTTGGAGCGGAACAGATTCCAGGTCGGTCTCACGCCGTCAATGACCGAAGACGGCGGAGACAGGTATCCCCCGCTCGGTTGCCGAGCGAGGGATACAGGATCTTTTCGAGACGATTGCCGAGCAGTTTAGGCGTGGTCGGCTATCAGCGATGTCTTGATGAAGAAGACCACTTCGGAGCGTGTTTTCTTCTTGTTGACATCCTTGAAGAAGTTGCCGAGTATGGGCAGATCGCCCAAGATCGGAACCTTGTTAACCGAGTTGTTGACGTTGTCCTGGATCAGACCGCCAATCGCGATCGTGTCGCCGTCCTTGACACGGATGACCGTGTCGGCGAAGCGGCTCGAAAGCTGCGGTAGGCTACCGCCACCGGGGACCTGCAAGAACTGAGTGATTTGGCTCACTTCCGGGTGCAGGTAGAGAGTGATGTAGCCGTCATCCGACGCTCGCCCGGTGAGGCTGAGGATAACGCCCACGTTGACGCTGGCGGTTGTGACGTTTTGACCGGTCGCCGTCTGCGAGATCGAGGACACGTAATTGACCGTGTCGCCGACGAACATCGTGGCTTTCTGGCCGTCGAGCGCGGCAACGTTCGGCCTAGCAAGCAGCTTGGCGCGGCCGTTGTTGATCAGCGCATCGATCGTCATCGAGGCCATGGTGGGGATGCGCGATCGCGAGATCGTGCCGACCTTCAGGACCTGGCCAGGGAAGTCGGTGTCGCCAGGGATCGGCTTACCGGTGGCATCGAGCGGGGTGAACTCGCCGAAGCTCGTATTGAACTTGCTGAAGTCCCAGTTGACGCCGAGTTGCTTTTGATCGGTGTCGTTGATCTCGGTGACCTTGGCTTCAAACAGAAGTTGAACGGGCTTGACATCGATCTTCGACAGAAGGTCGAGCGCTCTGGTTACGTCGTCGCGGGTGCCGTTCAGCACAAGCAATGTCGGCGCCGTGAGCTTCGCGTCCGCTTTGTCCTTGTAGCCGTCGCCAACGGCGCCTTGCGGCATAGCCGACGCGACCGTGTAGCGGTCGACGAGAGTATTGCCGGCGCCAGCACCGGACCCAGAGAAGTTTACGGCGGGGCCGGAATCGAATTGCTGGCCGGGTCCACTGATAACTATGAGCTTCGGCACCAAGTTGTGCAGAACCGTAATCAAGTTGGGCCCGAACGCATACTTGATTCGGTAAGTGCTGGTTTCGCTTTGCTCGACACTCGGATGGAATGTGCCCTCAGCGAGAGCAACGAACTCCCCTACTCGTTTGACGTTGTCGACTAAGCCGGTGACCATCAAGACACCGCCCTTTTGGCGTCCACTTGTCGTCGTAAACTTACCACCGTCACTTGACACTGTGGTTGTATCGATACCAGGCTTGATGAGGGTAATCACAGTATCAGGAATGGCCGCCTTGATGGATGCCATTAGGTCATCGGGATCGGAGTTTTCAAACTGGACCGTTCTGGTGATCCGGTCGGTAGACATCAGCCGCTGCGGCATAAACGGCTGAAGCGACTTGTCAGTACCGACAATGTACGTGTTTCCAGTGCGGAGCCACTGATAGCCCGAGGTCTTGGTAACGTAGTCGAGAGCCGATTCCAGCGAGACGTGAGCCAAGGTAACCGTAACCTTGCCCACGACGTCGGGGCTGGTAACGATGTTGGAACCCGATTGGATGGCGAGCGCCTTGAGCACGTCCACGATGCTCGCGTCGACGAAATCGAGATTGACACTGGAGCCTTTGTCCGTGATCGTCGGCGACGGTGGTGGCGGGGCGGCAGCCGGCATAACCGGCGCCGTCGTCGATGTGTCGGACACGGGCAGCATGGCAGGGCCATTGCTCGGTAGAGTAATGAGCGGAGTATCGCGCACGGATTGCGCGACCATTGCATCGGCGATCATGGTACGCGTCGTCGCTTTGGCCACTGGGCGTGCGGCCTTGACAGGTGCCGCCGCTGGTACCGATCCAGCCGCGAACGTCGTACGCTGGCCATTGAAGCTCACGCTTCGCGGGACAGCCGAGGCACTCGTTGCCGCAGGCGCGACTGGCGCGGCCGCGACAGGAACGGCTACCCCGGCGGGCAGCGAGATAATCATCGTCGTCAAGCTAGTGAGGAGCGCTTGGCGCGAGATCATCCAGATTGTCTTGGTAGTCTTCATGGATAGGTACATCCTCGCAAAAATACTAGGCGTTAAGCCCAAGCAGGTGTCGTATTTCGCTGCGGGTGAGCTCCGCAAGGCGATTATGCCGCTCATTGTCGGCTAGGATTTCCCAAGGAATAAACGATCCCCCTTGAGAGGCTACCGGCTCCCTACGCAAACGGGTTGATAATCCCATGTTTGTGCGGGGAGACCGCCGGTACGGTTTTGTCAGCCGCAGCGGGCACCGGCAGGGAAGTCCCTGACGGTGCGCTATTCGGCATCGAAGAGTGTGCGGGCATCAACTGATTCCCGAGATTGAGCCGATAAACCTTCTCGGCTTTGCGAAGCACAACGCTATCGCGGTTGATCGACACGACCTGGAAGTCGCCATCTATGGAGCCGCCGGCACGTACGAAGCGGTGAAGCTCGCCGTTCCGAAGACATGCTATGCGACCACCGGGATCGTCATCGCTACCGAGCACGCCGGTTACGACCCATCCCGCAGGACCTGGATCCACATCGGGCGCCTTGACAATCGGCGCCGGGGCGGCACCCTTTAAGCCCCCAGGCAGCGGCGGGGCCGTCGGCAACGGCGCGATCGTCGAGAACGACGGCATCTTTGCAATGCGGGTCGGCGGCGGGAGCGCCGATACTGTCGGCGGAACCACGACTCGCGGATCGGTCGCCTTGATGGCTGACGGGTCGGCGGTGAACGCCGGGGCGATAAACGGATCGTGCATACCCGGCATCGGCGGCGAATCGATCACCGGCACGGTGTTCGGATCGACGACGTCCGCAGGGCCTACTCCGGCGGATGCGACCTGGGTCGCACCGACGGGGGCAACGCCCGAAGCGGCTGCCGGTGCAACGGCCACGGTTTTGGCGGGAGTCGGGGCCGGGCCGGCTTCGCTCGGCGGGGGCGTGATGATCCTGTAGGCGAAGTAGCTGAAGAGGCCTACCGAAAGAACGGCAAGGACGATCACCTGCGGCAACTGCTTCTTATCGTACTGTATTTTGCTCACTGCCGAGGCCCCCCTTTATCGAATGCGTGCCAGCGGCTGCCGGCTCGATCAAGCCACCGGTGCGGTCATGGAGATCCGCCTTCTTCATATCGGCGCGAGTCACGTCGGCGACACGGCCCGCCGCTTGCGCGATCGGGTTGCCATTGTCGGCGCTAATGACAGCACCTGCCAGAGTCGTAACGGTTCCGTTCGAAGCCGGTGCCGGTTTGACATCGTCAAAGACGTAGGCGATGAGGCCAATGTCGGCGCCGAGGAGCGGCGACTTGCCGAACGCCGCTGTATCAGATGCGGCCACGTGCGGCGAGAACGAGATCGACTGTACCGAAACGATCTTCGGGAACCGCGTAAGATGGTAAACGAATGCCATAATCTGCGTATAGGTGCCCTCGACCGAAACCTGCATCGTCATTTGACGATACGGTGGCGGCGCGGCTTTAGTCGTCGTCGATGCCGTCGATCCACCTGAAGCTCCCGCAGCCTTGGTCGGCGCGACCGGATCTGTCATCTGGCCGGGGCGCACGGTGACGACCTTAAGATGATCGGCGGTCGAGTATCGTTGAAGCTGCTGGACCATCGTCGGCACGTACGACTGCTTGGTCATGGCTGGTTCAAGAAACTTCAACTGCTCCATGGTCGCGTTGTACGCGTCCAGCGTCACCTGGTACTTCCGGGCGATCTGCTCGTTGCTGCCGACCTGCGCCTGCTTTTCGTCGACGACCTTATCGGCTTCGATCTGCTTGTTGTGCAAGAGGTAGAAGCCACAGGCGCCACCGACCAATAGGACGACCGAAACGCCGATCAAGAAGGCCGGAAGCCGCTTTGCGACACCCGATGGTAGCTTAAGACTTTTGGACATTGGGACCTCCCGCTGCCTTCGGGGCGCTCGTCGGCTTCAACTGCACGACCATTGAAAAGCTTACCACTGGCTTCGTAATGAAAGTCGACTGCGAAACGTTGTTGAGCTGAACCTGATCCACCGTTGGGAACGTGTTCATCCGAAGCATGGTTGCGCCAACGACAAACTGGCTCGATGCCATTCCGCTGATATTCAGCGCCGCTGCTCCCGGTGAGCCGAGCGAGCCGTCGGCTCCCATCGGTTCGCCCGAGCTGCCGAGATTTGTCAGCCAAGTGTTGTCGGGAAGGCTGGACGACACATTCTGAACAGCCGTGTACCAGTACAATGTGCTGGTTTTCGCTGTTGAGAGCGCGGCCACCTTCGGCTGTAGCGCCACGGTCGCCGTCTGAAGCTGCTGGATCTCGTCTACCTTCATTTGAAGGGCCTTGATCTGATCTTCAAGATCGGCGGCACGATTGTTGGTCGTCACCCATCGTGTTACCATGATAGACGTAATCACTAGGATTATGCCAAATTCGGCGACAATCCCATAGATTAATTTTTGCGTATTCCGCTCTTGCCGCCGCTTTTCAGCCCGGCGAGCGGCAATCATATTGATCGATGGCATCGGTCTTCTCCTTGGACGGCTGAAGTGACGGCGATTTCTCGACGAAACTGCCCGTGAGCGCGGGCGCTGTCCGGTCCTCGATTTCGATGGGGCCCTTTGGGCCAGGCGCCGCTCAAAGGCGGCTTGCAAGTTCCAAGCTTCGGTTAAGCGGCTTTCTTGATGGACGAAGCCGATGAGAGATCGCCAATAGTCTCCTTGAGTGCGAGACCCAGGCAGTGCGCGTAGATCGGATGCTCCTTCTCGACGACATCCGGCGCGAGGGCGATGGTATCGAAGAGAGGGTTGTCGAAGGCGTTCCAAATTTCCACGGGCATGCCGAGACGGGCAGACATGTACCGTTCGAGGCCCATCAGAAGGGCGCTGCCACCGGTGATGATCAGGCGCGAAACATTCGCCAGACCCGCGCCGCGACCGGGCTCGCTTTCGGCGAGCACCTGACTCGGGAGGCTGATACTGCCTTCGTTGACCTGCGAGCGGAAATAGTTCGTCGAGCGGCGGACTTCGCGCATGATCTCGTCGAGAACAGGCTGGACCGCACGCGCCGTCTTAGTGGCCTCGGGATCGGCTTCCGGGTTGAGCAACGCGCTCATATCCACAATATGCTTGATCTGCTCGGCCTCGTCCCAGGTACACTTATTCTCAGTCTTAAGCGCGTTCGTGAACTGGTCGCCAGCAATGCCGATGCTGCGGGTCAGGGCGTGGAAGCCATTGGCCACGATGTTCAGTTCAGACGACGATGCGCCAATGCTGAGGATGGCGAGCGTCGCGCCTTCGCCAGGGCGAGTGGGAGAAACATCGACCAGCGCGCGCTGTACCGCGAACGCTTCGAAGTCCATCGAGATCGGCTCGAGATCGGCCATCTCAAGCGCTTCGATGCGCGAGTTGATCATCTCTTGCGGCGCGGCGACGAGCATGACGTCCATCTTGTCTTCGGCGCCAACCGTCGGCCCGAGGATTTCGAACTCGACGCAACTGTCGTCGACCGAAGTCGCGATGTACTTCGCGGCTTCGTACTTGACCGACTTGCGAAGAGCGGATTCGGTCATTTTGGGAAGCTGTACATGGCGAACCATAACGCCGGGCCCGGAGACGGCGGCAACGGCTCCTGTGGCATGGCCAAGACCGGAGATGCTGAGAAGGTTTTTGAGCGCCTGCGCTACGGCGTATCGCTCGACGACGATGCCGTCTTTGACGCCATCCGGAGGTGTCGCGCAGGAAACGGCGCGGGTGATCTTCCATCGGCCGGAGCCCGACGACTCCGCCAGGACGACCTTAGTGAGGCGACTTCCAATATCGACGCCAATGACGGTTTCCGTTCCAAATAGCTGTGACAATAGCACCATCGTCGAAGCTCCTTCTAGGGATTAACAAAAAGACGGCGGTCAGGAACGCTGCTAGCCGTTTTTGCCGCCATTGTCGCGACGCGAACATGGCGGGATAAACCTGAACCAATCTACTTCTCAGCTATTATTGGACTCATAGCGCTTGAACTGTAGGGCACAGGTTATTGGGTACAACTAATATTAAGAAGTTTGGCTGTCAATGTCAAATGAAAATGGCCGGATGTAAGAATTTTACCAGTACAATTACCGGTTAGCACACAGTATTGCATGTGAAGCCACCATTTTGAGAGAAGCAGTAAGACAATAATGTCCAGCAAGGGTACAAGGAGACTCAATGATAAAACAGACGAACAGTAAAACACGAGCCATCGCTTCCATGATTGGATCAGCGGTCGTGCTTGGCACTCTGGCGACGAGCCATGCTCACGCCCAGAATATCGCGGTTGTCATTAACGACCGCCCTGTCACTTTCCAGGGCTCTCCGCCCCAGGAGATGAACGGCTCCGTCCTCGTACCGCTTCGTGGCGTTTTCGAGCAGCTCGGGGCGAATGTCATGTACAACGCTCTCACGCGCACCATCGAAGCGACCAAGGGCACTACTGATGTCATCCTTCGCCTCGGCGAGGCGACGGCGTACATCAATAACACCCCGCAGACACTTGCTCAGGCGCCCGTCGTTATGGGCGGTACCACGCTGGTTCCGCTTAGATTCGTTGCGCAGGCGTTTGGTGCCTCCGTAAAGTGGGACGGCGCCGCGCACACGGTCTTGATTCGCACCGCCGATGCCGGCCCGGTCGAACCTGCGGCTCCGACCGCTGTCGGTGACTTCGCCGGCCAAGTTGCGGGCGTGGTGACGAACACCGTACCGCAGCAGCTACTTGTGATGGTCAACGGCCAGAAGGTCTCGATCCCAGTCAATTCTAACACGATCGTGCTCTTGCAGCGCGGCAAAGAATCGGCGGTCGAAACCACTATCGACCGTCTCCTCCCCGGCGATACGGTCCAGATTTCTCGACCGACCGCAGGCGGCGCGGCAAGCACGATCCGATCGACCTACCAGGTTATCGAAGGCCAGGTCAAGACAGTGGGTCGCTTGGTAAGCGGCTCGCACATTGTGACTGTGGCACATCGTTCCGGCGAAGATTCGACCGTCGAAATCGCCCCCAACGCACCCGTCACAGTGAATGGCCAGCAGATCAGCTGGAGCGCCATCCACGCAAACGATGCCATTGAGATTCGCATCGATCCGCAGAGCCAGCTCGGCTACTCGGTGTCGGTCGTCCCATCGATCCCGGTCGCCGTCACGCCAGCGGTTCCGAACCCGAACCCTGACAAGGCCATCACGATCAATGCGATTCGCGTTGACACCGCAGGCCCGCTCAAGGGCGGCGACGCTCTTCGTG
>FSUH01000163.1_pt1 | contig 16853 bp, 12 predicted proteins | sample 1637361 | NCBI WGS metagenome assembly FSUH01 (sample SAMEA3914816, study PRJEB12502) | metagenome | biome: forest; material: soil | place: USA | collected 2011-09-16 | depth 0.3 m | reverse complement strand
GTCGAACGACGTCCTCACAAGGAAGCCGTCGGCCAGGCTGTCGACGTGCACCGAGTAAGAGGTCGGCTTTACGGTAGGCAGCGATTCGCCAGAAGCATTGGTCGGCGCGTCATACCAATCCGGCTTTCCCGTCTCATCACGTTGGACCATAACCACCGTTTGTAGAGTTCTCAAGTCCCGCGTTTGATTCTTCGCGTTCGCGAAGTCGAAAAACGCTTCCAGGGTATCTCTGCCCCAAGGTAGCTTTCCAACCGGAACCGTCATGAGCGGTCTCCCCGTAACCTTCACCATCACGTAGAAGCGAGATTCGTCCCACGCCAGCCATGTTTCGGTTCGGTAAGGCTCGCCATTTGCCAGTGCCGGATGATCGATAACGACAGACGTTCCGGGCCAGCAGGCGGTTAAGCCTTCCAACTGAACTGGTCCTTGGACACGGCAGGCCACCAGGCGCGGTTGGTAAGTCGTCCAACTTGTGGCGGATTGCGGTTCTGAGTTTGGTGCTCTAACCGTCACGACGACGGACACCGAACCGCGTTTTTGGTCGTACGGAACGACAACTCGGATATCGGGTGTCTTCGATCCGTTTGCAGGCACTTCGAGCTTGGGCAGCGATTCCATAAGTCGCCAGCCCACGGGCAGGGTTACCGATAGGCTATAGAACTGCGGCTTATCTGCTCGATTTGTGACCTTGACTCGCAGTCGCGTTTCTCCAGGCGAAGACTCACGTGGCATGTCGGCGACCACTCCAAACAATGCGGTCGCGTCGGTCATTGATGCAAGCGAGCGCAATGCGGGCGCCCTGGCCGGACGCAGGCGGGACACTAGCGAGGCGGACATTACACGATACTGCCCGCCGCTGTTCGGGAAGAACACGAGCCTGTTGTGGCTCCCCACCCAAGACGTAGGAACCGCAACATCGGCTTGAAGGCATGTTCTGGGGCGCTTTTCCCGGCAGTCAGGCGCAAACGGCACGCTTATAGCATGCCCGTTCAGGTTGACGTCGAATCGGTTGACCGTTTGGACGCTGTCCGAATATGCACCGAATCGCAATGCTATCTGGGTCGATTTCGTCGCCTCTAGAGCTGGCAGTTCCACTGTTACGGGATCGCTCATAACGTTTAATCCGGTCTCGCTGGCGAACACCTCGGTTTCGTCGATCTTTGCAGAACGACGTGTTCCCGCAGGTAATTCAGAGCTGAGCACTTCAATTCCACCGCCGGGGAGCGTGACTGCCTTGGGCCACGCCTCTAATGTAGCATCCGATGAAAATACAAATTTTGCAGCTATGGGATCATAGGACAGTGACGTTCGCTCGATTCGCGTAAAGCGACTTGGCGTAACGTTGAGTACCGATAGGTTGATTGCCGTCGCAGTCTTCGCACTATTGTAAATCGCGACTACGAGTCGTTGCCCGTCCACCGAAGCAATCGCGTGGATTGGGGACGTATCCGTGTCCTGACCCGCGTAGACGCGGACACCATTGATATCGTGGATTGTGCGATAGAACCAATAGCCTGCTGTTGGCTCTATCTGACCGTCATGGCTTTGCAAGAGGTCGTAGCCATCGTGTCCGCAGTCGTAGAAGAAGTAACTCGCAAATGCGAATTTATCGGGGTTCTCCATCATACCAAATAGCGCGTCTGACAAGAGGGCGACGCGGAAAACCTCGTTAGTGTCCTTCCAATACTCAGCGCCGCCGGGGAGCGGGCCTCCGTCCAGCGACTGCGGATTCCATTCTGTGATCGCCATCGGCATCCGATGCCTGTTGAGAGCAAAGGATTTTGCTTGAAGCATTTCGTTCCAAGCTAGCATTTCGTCGAATCGCGACGAGTAGATTTGCGCTCCGAAGCAAGTCGCATTGGGCTCCTGAATAAGAAACGGTACCGTCCAGTCGTCCCAATCTGACCATGTATGAAACTGCGAGAGGGACGGCCCTACTAGCGAAACGCTCGGGAAATCTTTTCTAATATAGCTCTCCACGTAACTGTAAAGGCCGTAGAGAAGCTTGATTCTATCCGCCCGATTCCGTTTTTCGCTTCGAGGAAGATACGAAATATTCGGTTCGTTATACAGCATGAGGTAGCGAACTTGTAGCGACGGGAACCTGGTCGTTACCTCGTGCAGCACGGCGTGGTAATAGCGGGCATAGGGCGCAAAATCGGCTTCAGACCGCGGGTGAGGCTGAATGACATGCAACGTAACATTGCCAGTGGCTCCCCAGCGCTCAAGATAACCTAACTGTAGGTACTGAACGGAAATGAAGCTCGGATTTTGCAGCTTTGGATCGGGCTTCCCTGTTGCCGGATCTATGCCCAGGTTTCTGTCAAACTGAGCGTGCACAAACGTGTCCATATCGTGCGATAGCAGCCAGTCCAGCCGATCGGTCTGTCCGAGATTGTAGTTTGAAAGCTGCTTCGGCTCGTCGGTCGCTCCGAAGTCCACCCAAAGGTAGAGCCGCGTACCCGGCATCCGCAGGGCTTGGGCCATATCGACGCGTTTACCCGCCGAGCTACCGTTTACAACCATGCTGCGAACAGGCTGGATCGCGGAAACGCCGCTTACCGCGTAGGTCGTACAGGGGTCGACCGTTAACGTAATCGGCGCCGCCGTCGTTAAGACGGCGCATACTGCGAGGACTCCCAGAGCGAGGAAGACTCGAACGATATTTTGCCTAAGGTGTTGATAGATCATGGCGTTCATTCGGCAGTGGGGAGACGACGTGCTGGCGACTTGCCGCGAGCTGGTCGCGACGGTGGCAGGAACGACGCCTGCCAATCCTCGGTAGCTAGGAGCCGCCAATGCTCGGGTTCATCCATGGCGTGTTATTGTAGTACCACTGCGAGGGCATCATCGCCTTGACGTGCCCGTCGCAGAAGCCGACGTTTGCACGCTTGGCGTGCCGTGGCATCGGACCGGCCCATGCGGTAGCAGTTGGATCGTTGCTTGCGGAACACGCAATACCGCTCTTATTGCACATGCTACCGGGATTCGCAGGATCTTGGAGGATATAGGATCCCTCTTTGGCGGCCGATGTTTCGTCGGTAGTATTGTTCGTCGTCCCCGATCCAGTACCGGCTTGGGCTCCCCCTTCACACATATAGACCGTCGTCGCCGTTTGGACGATCTTCGTTACGGAGGTTCCTGAAACAGCCATCGTATTGTTCGGGTTTCCATTGCCGCTTAGCGTTAGGTTATCCAGGTACGAGATCAATATCGCGTTTGCCGAGTTGTCACCCACGTTTCCGGGTTTGGGATCGCTTGGGCATAGGAAGACGCCACTACTCTTAGTATACGGCTGAAGGGTCTGGAACCAAAATACGAGCGGAAACGTGCCCGAAAACGTATAGTTGGGCGGAAACGTCTCGTCGAAGTCCTGATTGTATTGAAGCACACTAAGCATGATCTGCTTCGTGTTGCTCGTACAGGTCGTCTGGCGCGCCTTTTCTCGTGCGGTCGCGAAGACCGGGAAAAGTATCGCTGCCAAAATTGATATAATCGCGATCACGACTAGTAACTCTATCAATGTAAAAGCAGATTTCATCTTGATTGACTTCATAATTACCTCCGAGAGCAATCGGTTGCTTTAGAATGCCGTTGTACGAACTATGACTTGGGATATCATCGACGACGACAGCGATTGCCCTCGCACTTCGCCGTGCTCCATGAGCGTCGTCAGAAGTCTGGCCGCCTCGGCCCCAATGTCATACAGGGGCGGACGGAGCGTTGTTAGACCTCGTCGTCGCGCCGCCGGGATATCGTCGAACCCGAGGAGTGAAAAGTCATGGCCAGCCTTGACGCCTTCCGACTCCGCGACATCGAGGATTTCGAGCGCAATATCGTCGTTCGCCGCGACAATTGCGCCACGCAACTCGCGCTTGGCGATTTTTTGGTGCGTCCAGTCGTGTAGATCATCCTGGAATTCATGGACAAACTTCGGATGCGAGTTCGCTCCAGGGGCGGAATAGACGCTTACGGCGGTCGCCGGCAATCCTGCCGCTTGGACGGCGGCGCGGACGCCTGCCAGACGTTGCACCGACCACGCGTGCTCGCCAAGGCCTATGTAGGTCAGCTCTCGGTGACCGGCATCGATATAGAAGCGAGCCGCTTGATATCCGTCATAGCAATGATCGACATACACTTGCGCAACCGGCTCGGCGAGCCTAGTCGGGGGAATGTACACGACATGACAAGACGACCGGTGCGCCGCCAACATGATTGGCGCGATGTCTGACTGGGAAGGATGGACGACGCACAGCGTGCCTACACCGTCGGCGATGAGTTTTGCTGCCCCAATGCAGATCGGCTCTGATCGACTGCGGTCGCAGAACGAATCGTAAAATTTGAACTTTACATCCTGGTTGCGGCTGAATGCGTTTTCGAGCGCCTGAGCGAGGATATATGGCACCAATAATTCGGAAATGTCTGGGGCGAAGCGACCGGCGACACCAACCATGCGAGCCCCTGACACAGCAGGAATAACCCCGTTCGCACTTCGGGAGGCATTGTAATCCGCTCGCTCGTCGCCAGTTTCGCGTTCCCGATCGCCTAGCTGCTCGATTCCAGGAGCAAGAGCGTCGTCGTCAGTAGGTATGCGGCTGACATACGTGCCACGCGTCCTGTCGGACGTCACCACGCCGTCGACGAGAAGGCCGCTTACGGCCTTTTGGATTGTGCTGATGTCGACGTCGTAGTCGCGCGCGAGTTGCTGACGGCTGGGGATTTGCGAGCCGACCTGCCATATGCCTCGCCTAATCTTGCGGCAAAGGTCGCGTTCGATCTTCTTGTAGGGAGCAGTCAACCGTTGTCGACCGCTCCGCGATGGGTTGTTATGTGGCATTTGTTGGGTGAATGCTTGTCAAACGAGCATGAACTGAAGCAATGTAACAATATGGTGATAACATATACCCATATTGTTTTTGATTATATCATGGACTACATTAGCTGTCAAGAGGCTAAATTTAGATTCAATGCCGTATAAAGCCATATTGCTAAATCGATAAAACCATACTATTTGCCATATAGTGATGTGGTGTTCGTCCGTTTCACTTTGACTGATTGTTCAAGCAAGAACAAGGCCCGTGCGGCTTCCTGTATCGAAGCTGGACGGGCCAAATCTTGCTATATGACTAAACCGCGCTCTCGGCTACTTCTTCATCGTAACCGATGTCATCTTGTCGCCCTGCTGGATCTTCGCCGCGACATCGAGGCCGGTGATGACCTGGCCGAAGACGGCGTAGTTGCCGTCGAGGAAGTGGACAGGGTTCACGCAGATGTAGAACTGGCTGCCAGCCGAGTTGGGCTCGTTGGCGCGAGCCATAGCGAACGCGCCCGCGTTGTGCTTTAGCGGATTGTTGACGCCGTTGTTCGGGAACTCGCCCTTGATATTCCAGCCCGGTCCGCCGCTGCCGTTGCCCTGCGGGTCGCCGCCCTGGACGATGCGGCTCGGCTCCGCCGGATTGAGGTCGGCGATGCGGTGGAAAGTCAGGCCGTCGTAGAACTTGTTGTTGACCAGTTTGATAAAGTTCGCGGTGGAGATCGGCGCTTCCTTCGGGAAGAGCTTGATCAGGATCTTGCCGAGGGGCTTGCCATCGTGCGCGACCTGCATCACGACGACGGGTGCCGTGTCGGCGACGGGCTTCGCCGGCGCGTCTGCGGCAAACGAACGGGTCGGGGCGCTCAACGTCGCCATGAGGGTGATAGCTGCCACGGTAAGGCCTGGCAGTATCGATTTCTTGCTAATCATTAGGACTCTCCTTCGAATCGCTCCGATCATTGTGCGGTCGCAACCGACACGTGCGTGAGCGCTAACTGGACAATGCGATATGAGATTATATCACTGGAAGCAACGGTAACGTTCCATGTTCACGAATTTGCTTACCGCGCAATTGGCCGCTCTCGTCGCGGTCGCTAGTTACGTTTCCTCGATAATTTCGCCGACGAAGAAACGGTTATCGGGCACCTTGGTCGAAGCCCAATCGGTAGACGAACCAAAATGGCGACATGTTCCGCAACCCGATGCAACGGCACCGACCGGAGACGTCACGTCTTACCGGCTTAACTGAAACAGAAAATAGTCGGTATCCACGAACTCGCCTCCGGCGCGCCGGACGTCCTGCGCCATTTGTCCCCGATGGTACGCGCCATGCGTAAATATCTGTAGGACTAGGACACCCGCAGTCATTGTATAAGCGTCGCCCCGCATCGTCGTGAAGTGAATGTCCTGAGCGGCATCGACGCCCCGGACAATCGATCGATAAAGGCCGGCGTTTTCGGCGATGCGCCGCTCGCACTCGGCGAGCTCCCAGTCCGGCCACGGGACGGCGGCGGTGGTTTGGCCGAGAATACGATCCGCCCAGACTCGCTCACATCCTAATATGTGAGCCATAATCCGAACCAGCTCCGGCGTTTGATTGGCTCTGACCATTTGGAGAGCCAGCCCGTTAGCCCAACTCAGGTATTCGGGTAAGTCGTTTAGCACGTCCTTCATTGCCTTTCCTCCTGTGCCGCAATGTGTAGTGCGGGTTCAGCTGAGCTATCCATATCGACAGTATATTGCTTCTATGTCGCATCCATTACAGATAAGGCACCTACGACACGAAAAAAGGCGTTGCCAATTTGGCAACGCCCGCTTTCATCGATTCCGTCTCGCTCACCAGCCGCCTAGAGGTCGAGCTCGCCGCTGCTCTTGTGAGCGAGGGCGGCCTTGACCAGGCCGGCGAAGAGCGGATGGGCGCGGTTTGGGCGGCTCTTGAACTCGGGATGGAACTGCGTCGCGATAAAGTACGGGTGCTCAGGCAACTCGATGATCTCGACGAGACGGTAGTCGGGCGAGACGCCGCTGAAGACCATACCGGCGCGTGCCATCTGCTCGCGGTACTCGTTGTTCACTTCGTAGCGATGGCGATGGCGCTCGTCGACCGATTCGGCGTCGTAGAGCTTCGCGGCTAGCGTGTTCTGCGCCAAGCGGCACGGGTACGCGCCGAGACGCATCGAGGCGCCCTTGTCTTCGACGTTTCGCTGCTCGGGGAGCAGGTGGATCACGGGGTACGGCGAATCAGGAGCGTTCTCCTCGGTGTTGGCACCGGCGAGACCGCAGACGTTGCGTCCGAACTCGATCACGGCCATCTGCATGCCGTAGCAGATGCCGAAGAACGGCAGCTTGTTTTCGCGGGCGTAGCGGATCGCTTTGATCTTGCCCTCAGTGCCGCGCGCTCCGAAGCCCGGGCCAACCATGAGGCCGTGGCAGTCGGCGAGCCTTGCGGCCACATCGGCATCGGACGCTTCGTCGAGCTCTTCGCTATCGATCCAGAACTGCTCGACACCTACGTCGTTTGCGACACCGGCATGCTTGAGCGACTCGGCGATGGAGATGTAGGCGTCGCCGTTTGCGACGTACTTGCCGACGATCGCGATTTTGATCGGCTGGTTCGCAGGCTGCTTGATGCGGCGGACGATCTCCTGCCAATCGGCGAGGTTCGACGGGCTTTCAGGCAGCTTGAGGCGGTCGACGACGATGCGGGCGAGGCCCTCGTTCTCGAAGTGCAGCGGGCACTCGTAGATCGTCTCGGTGTCGCGGGCTTCGATCACGGCTTCCTTGTCGACATCGGTAAAGAGGCTGATCTTCTCTTTCATCTCGTCGTTAAGCGGCAGCTTGGTGCGGCAGATCAGGATATCCGGCTGGATACCGATCTCGCGGAGCTTGACGACGGAGTGTTGTGTCGGTTTGGTTTTGACTTCGCCCCAGGGGCCGACGTACGGGATCAGGGTGACGTGGACATAAAGCAGGTTCTCGGCGCCGACATCCTTGCGGAGCTGGCGAATGGCTTCGAGGAACGGCAGGCCCTCGATATCGCCAACAGTGCCGCCGATCTCGCCGATGAGGACATCGGCCTGGCTCTTTTTGCCGAGCGAGATGATGCGCTCTTTGATCTCATTGGTGACGTGAGGGATCATCTGGACGGTACCGCCCAGGTAGTCTCCGCGTCGCTCTTTGGCGATCACGCTGGAGTAGATGCCGCCTGTGGTGAGAGTGGAGTCCTTGGTGAGGCTGACATCGACGAATCGCTCGTAGTGGCCAAGGTCGAGGTCGGTTTCGGCACCGTCGTCGGTGACGAAGACCTCGCCGTGCTGATAGGGGTTCATGGTCCCGGCATCAACGTTGATGTAGGGATCGAGCTTCTGCATGGTGACGCTGAAGCCACGATTGCGAAGGAGACGGCCGAGAGAGGCGGTGGTGATACCTTTGCCGATTGAGGAAACGACGCCGCCGGTCACCAGGATATACTTCGTCTGTTTTTGGGTCATGACGTATCGTATTATACTCCAATTGCAATGATGAAACGGCACGTCGGCCAAGCGTATTGTCGGAGCGGGTTCGTTTCCCTGGCTATCCTCGTCAAATCCGTCAAACAGGAGACGGCACATGGAACCGAAATGTCCGACCATTTCGCTATGGCGACATTCAACGACCTGAATTACGACGTGTTCAAATCTTGCGGCCTTTGCGGCTGCGAATGGGTGACTCGGCGCGAATTCCTGGAGGACCCGGCGATCTACGTGATCGGCTATCAGGCCGATTTCGAGCGACTGGAGCTCGGCCTCCTGCTTTCAACCATCGCTCGGATCGTTGCGGAACGACCATGGCGATCCCAATCGGCGAGTTCTTCGACCTCTACGAAGGTCAAAGATACACCGGCAGTCTCGCCCTCGGCGAGACGTGCCCGCGCTACTGCCTCGACGAAACGCAGCTCGGACGCTGCGACAACCAATGCGAGTGCGCAATGGCGCGTGAGGTGGTCGCGGTCGTTCGGGAGCGCTTCCGCAGCGCGAGATCCCACCTGAGCCCGACGCTCGTCGCAGGGTAGCAACCCGCGACAGCCAGCGCGCCGACCACGCCTGCCTGTCATGCCATCGGGCCCGGCAAGGAATTGCCGGCCCCTAGCTGGCCGTCCGCGGCGCGGACTCGGAGAGACGCGGTGCGGGCGTGGTAGCAGGACCGGCAATGAATTGCCGGTGTGTATCTGGCCGTCCGCTGCGCGGACTCGGAGAGGGGCGGCGCCAGGTGCGCCGGGGTGTTGCCGGTCGGCGCAGGTGATGCGGATATTCGGGGCGATCGAGTTGCGGATATTCTGCATCGAAACGTGAGGCGGGATACAGAATACGCATGAGCATGTAGGACAAGCTACGGCTTAAGGGCCGTTGCATCATGTCCGAGTTGTCAAGGTTCAGTATGAAATCGGCGACGATGCGCTGTCGTCGTCAAAGATATTGTACCCGAAATCGAACCGAAATACGAACATGTGTTCTTTGCGCGAAGTGAGGTGGTTGACCGGAATTCTGCGGACCAGTGGGTTAGAAGCGCGCTACAGCCGTCGCGCCAACCACGCGATGCCTCGCGTGAGCACGGCGCGGAACCCGTCGGTCGACCACGCGTGCCCGTCGTGTCCTGCCTGGTAGCAGAAGACCCGGCTCGCGCGGCATTGCCGGGTCCACGCGACCGCGCGCATGCTGCGCGGGTGATCGTACGCGATCAGCACTTCGCTGTCGCCGTCAGGCTCGGTAAGCCGGTATGTCTCGTCAACCATGGTCCACGGCGCGATGCCCTCGGTGACGGGGTGCGATGGGTCGACGATTTCCGAAGTCAATGTCTCGCCCATGCTGTAAAACCCGTTATCCACCACGATCCCCGTCATCGCCTGCCAAGACTCCCACTCGGGATAGGCGAACAGCGCGTGATGCAGCATCACGATCCCCTGCTCCGTCGCGCCAAGCTCGCTCAACGCGGCAGGCGGATTTTCTCGGAGCATCGTGTAGAACACGATCGCGTCGAAAGCCTCCCGCGTCGCCTTGGGCGCCGCCGCGAACTCGTCCATGTGCTGGACGACGGCATCGATGCCGTCGAGCGAACGCCAGACGCGGTCGAATTCGACCGCGTCGTACGAGTGGCCACCGGTGACGACGGCGACTGTGACGGGCTGCGAACGATGAGACATGCTTGAACATTCCAACTGAATTTCGCTGGACTTCTGCCGCTAATGTTACGAGAAACCGCGCGCAATCCCCTCCTGTAATCACAATTCATCAACCGTCACGGTCAGTCCAGCAAATTCCTATCTCGCCCCCGATAATGAAGGTATCAACTTCCGGCTCGCTCAACGTATAATAAACGCGTCATTCCGACGGGATGGCGGCGATCGTGCACGCATCGGCGCGTGTTCACGCCTTGACGCTCATTACGGTGCCGGCGCAACGAATGCGCTTGCCCCTTGCCCCAGGCAGGGCCTGGTTTAGGAGCCAACGATTTGTTTCGAATGAACCACGCTGTCCTTTCACGCATCGTCGCCGTCGCGGTTTTCGCCCTCGCCGCTCCAGCCTTCGCCGACCCCGCTCCCGGTGAGCTTTACGACGGCGAGACCATCGCCCAGGCTCCCGCTCGCGCGGCGGCTTGGGGAGGAGGCTCCGCCGTGGATAGCACCGACAGTGTCTTCGCTGTTGGAAAGCAATCCGTGCTCGCAAGCATCAACGGACCCTATCAGGGCATCGTATTCACTCTCGCCAGCCCGATCGCTCTTGGCGATCCGCGCGCGGACCAGACCCGCTACCTTTCGATCACGTTGTCGCCCGTCGTCGCGTCGCCTCCCGCGCCGCCTCCCCCGCCCAAAGCCCATCGCGATGGACCGCCAGACAGGATCGGATCGATTCGAACCGGGTCGCTGATGCATTTGGCGCAGTTCGCCGGTGTCGATGGCCAGGCTCCCGGCGGTCAGCCCGGCCAGCCGGGTGCGCCAAATCAACCCGGAGGCGTCGCCGCGCCAGTCGCACCGCCCCCGCCGCCTCCGATCAAGAACCTGCGGTTCGTTTTGGGCCTCACGGACGGCAGCAGCGTCGAGTACGTTCGCTCGATCCCCGATCCCCCGCTCGGCACCACATGGGTGACCATGGGCGTTCCGCTGGCCGGTCTGGCGTGGTCCGCCGACCAGGCGAAGAACGCGCAGTTGAGCAGCATCGTCATTGGCGGGGACACGGCGGGAACTCTCTATATCGCGTCGCTCAAGATCGCGAGCGACACATCGCCCATCGCGGTCAACGTGTCCGGCGATACCGAGTTCGCAGTCTCGCAGCCGGGTAACTACTCCGCCGTGATCGATGCGGGTTCGTCGAATGTCACGTGGACGTGGAACGCCAACGACGGGTCGCCCGTCGAGCACGGGCAAACATTCACGCACATGTTCCCTCGGCCCGGCAAATACAATGTCGAGCTTACTGTCGCCGATATCGACGGCTTGAAGAAACCGATTACGGGCTCGTTCAAGGTCGTCGTCCAGGCGGACTAGGCGAGGTTGGGGAATACACCGCGATGGCACTCGCGGCGCGGTATCGTGGCATCAAAATCCTGCAAAGTGGCAAATAGAAACGCGTCCAATACCCTTGGACGCGTTTCGTTTTATGTGTGGCATCGAACTTCCGACTAGCTGCTACCGCCTGTTACGACGTGCCGGCAGACGGCGGCACGGGCGATGCGGGAACTAAGGCCGCCGGTGCAGGCAGCGCTACCACTGGAGGATTCGCCGAGAGGTAGGCGGCGAGCGGGTTGGTCGGTAGGGCTTTAAGGCATTCGATCACGCACTGCGCGTTGAGTTCGGCACCGGCGGGGCTCGTATGCGTGTGGTCGCCTGGGAAATAGGCCGCCTTAACCGTCGCCGCACCGATCACGTTGTACTTGTCGACGACAGCGGCGTTGAGGGCGACGAACGGAACGTTCTCCGACTTTGCGATTTGCTCCGACCAAGCGCTGTAGCTAGTCTTATCCGCGCCGAACTTGCCTTCGGCGCTTGGCATGTTGCGCGGGATCGGCGAGACGAGTATCGGCAACGCGCCTTTGGCCTTCGCGGTCTCGGCGTAGTTCTTCATGTACCAGCCGTACGTGTGAACGTCCAGGGTTTGGCCCGTTTTCGCGTCCGTCGCCTTCTCCGTCTGATCGCCCGTACCGTGCAATGACGCCCGCCCGCTCGCCTTTTCCCCGGAAACCGGGCCGCCGTCGTTGTGGCCGAACTGCATCATCACGAAATCGCCGGTCTTGAGCTTTGCGACCACGTTATCCCATTTCCCCTCGGTGAGATACGATCGGCTACTGCGGCCTGGGACGGCGTCGTTTTCGACATTGATCTTGCTCGGATCGAAGTACGCGCCAATAACATCGCCCCATCCCTTCAGACCCTTGCCGGGATTATGGACGGTCGAATCGCCGATGATGTAGAGCGTCGGCTTCGCGGTCGCGATGTCGTCGGCCAATGCGCGAGGATGGCAGAATGCGAACGCGGACGTGATTACGAGCGCTCCAGTCATAAGAGCCGTTACCGATTTCTTCATAGAGATGTCTTTCGTGATACTCTTCGATACTTATCATCTGTGGCGTACGCTGCCAGTATGAAAGCCAGTCGCCTGGCAGCGTACCGATGACTCGTTTAAACGCGACGACTAGCCTTGTCCCCACCAGTATTTGTCGACGCAGCCGCCTGTCGCCGGCTTGGTCGTCGCGAACAGGTCCGTGCCAGCCATGCTCTTGACGTGACCGTCGCAAAAGACAATGTTCGTGCGCCCGAAGTGCGGCATGACTAGCACTTGGTGGGTTCGGTTGTTGCCTTGATACTCAACGTCAGGCGGGTTATTGTCCATGTTTACCCAAGTCGTCTTTGCCATATTCGCATCATTGCAGCTCGTGCTGCTATAGGATGCCGGGAAGTTGATCATTCCGTCATTCCCATAAACATTGTCGCCGCCGCCCTTCCAGCCGTACGGAAATGGGGCCTCGGCGATCAGTACGGTCGCATCTGTAGCCAGTATCTTCGATTCTTGGGTGCCGACCGGGCTTTGAACGTCGGGATACGAGGTGCTCGCAGAATAAGCGTTGTTCATATAATATGTACCGTATTTGTACGCTCTCGTTTGCCAGACATTGTTGATTATGGGTTGATAATCCTCATTGCCCATATTGGTGGGGTCGAAGGCACGCTCGGGGCAGATATACGCTTCCTTCGTTTTCACGTACGGATAAACCATGTCCATCCAGTGCGGGCAAACCGGCGTATTCGATGCATAGTAGGCGTGCGGATAAGTATTGTCGAAGTCTTGGACGTACTGCATAAGGGCTAGTCCGAGCTGCTTTTCGTTGTTAAGGCACGTCGTTTGACGGGCTTTGGCACGAGCGTTTGCGAACACGGGGAACAGTATAGCTGCGAGAATAGCTATGGTAGCGATAACGACTAGCAATTCTATGAGTGTAAGTCCGCTTGTTTTGCGTGAAGTCCTACTTGCGGCCGAATTGGTTTCTAATTCTATTCGTTTCATTGTTGGTACCCTTCGTCAATAAGACTGTGTGAATTGTGCCGAGCTTGTCCCGGCGACTTGAGCAATTGATGGTCGTTCCCTAATTCGCTATCGAGCCACAATAGCTCGACATTGTCTCGTAAGCTATCCTCGTGCGACAGGCAGGCGCGCCACACTTTGTCGCTCCGTGATGCCCCCTCGAATGATCGTGGTTCGGTAATCTCCGGCTTCGCCGTTTAGGCGCTCGACCAGCAAATCGACGACCGCCTTGGCGATCTGTTCGATCGGCTGATCCGATGTGGTAAGCGGAATCGGGCAGGAACTCGCGATAGGCCAGCCGTCCATGCCCACGATACTCAGATCCTCGGGGATGCGAACCTCGGCGCGCATCACCTCTGACATGAACGATAGCGCGACGATATCGTTCACGATACATATGGCGGTCGGTCGGTTTGCCATAGCCAGGTATTGACTGGCCAGGTCCGAGCCGCCACGGCTGTAGACGCCGTGTTCGAAGATCAGCTCCTCCGAGACAGTCAGCTCGTATTCGGCAAAGGCCTTCTTGTATCCGGCCATGCGATACGGCTGAGTGAGACGCCGTTCGCCGGCGAGCCAGAAAACCCGGGTGTCGAGAGCCATCGCGATTTTCCGGTGGCCCCGTTCGAGCAGGTATCGCACCGCTTGGTAGGCGTTGTGTTCGCGATCGAACAGGACGCTATCGCACTTGAGCGGACATGGAAAATCGTACGTCACGACAAATCCGCCGGTCTCTTGATAGCGAGCTAGCTCGTCCGCGACCTGAGTGCTCATGTGATTCGAACTGCACACGATGGCCTTCGGAAGCTGGCGGCAAATTTGTCGCACCTGCCCCGCGTTCGTCTGGGTGCTCGGGTCGAGCAACTGCGCTCCGATATGCACGGGTACGCTCAGGCCGTGCAACGTCAGGTCTCGCTGAATGAGTAGAAGCTTTTCGGTGGCAACTCCCAAGTCGAGCCCGCCGATGATATAAACCTCGTTGTTGTTTTGGCCGCTTGCGAGCCTTTGAGCGATGGGATTCGGCTCGTAGCCCATCGCAAGTGCGGCGGCTCGAATTTGGTCCCTGGTCTGCGCCGCGATGTTGCCTTTGCCGGACAGGGCAAGCGACACGGTCGACTTGTGCAAGCCGAGAGAGCGGGCAACGTCTTGAATGGTAGGCGAAGCCGTCCTCAGCGCTGTCTTAGTTGGATTGTCGTCTTGCTTTATCATGTTATCATCACCATTGCAAACCGGTTTACAGATGGAGTATATCACGACTCATTTCGGCTGTCAACCGGTTGTGAAAAAAATATTGGAAGCTACGGTTCAATGGCAAGTGCGGATCGCGATGGCTCTTGGTTCGGACGGTGTCGGGACAGACGAAAGGGCACAATGTATGAACAGCTATTCGATAATAATCATCGATGTAGATCGAAAGTGAGAATACTTTGAATAGAACTAGGGCGTCCCGGCGGGCCATACGAGAAGATTTCCGTCACCATCTTGCATCTGTTAAGCTGGAGCAAAAGGGAATCCCGACAGGGAGCAGCCCTCTCTACATCCATTTCCGCAAACCGGTTGACGGACCTAGAAACTTATGTTACACTGCATCGTAAACCGGCTGTTAGGCGCGATCGTACTTGTCAACGGCGACATTGCGGATAGTTCGCCCGTCGGAACCCAATTTCGAGATTGCCGCAAATAGATGGAGCGACGACGATCCGACCGGATCCTAAGTGTCGGCCGACCATGTCCGAAACGATTCGAGGAAACATGCCTACATTAACACGACCTGAAATCCTATCCGACTCCGGCGACTTTCTCGCCTCGTCCCGCCAGGCGCTCACGCTCTTTGCTCCGCCTGCCGCCGTCAGCGACACGACCCTTGCGGTCACGTGGACCAAGCCCGGCAACGCAGCGCAAATCGCCGAGTACCGCGTTTACCTCAATGGCCGCTTGTACGGGGCGTGCCGATGCACCGACTACACGGCGATTGGCCTTGCCAGCGCGCACGAGTACGATATCGTTGTGCGGGCCATCGGGCAGAGTGGGGAGATATTGCACGAGAGCAACCGGATTTCGATACGGACGAACTCCGCGTCCAAACGGCTGAATATCCTGTCATACGGGGCCGTTGGAGACGGGGTAACGCTCAATACCGCAGCGATCCAGGAAGCGATCGACGAGTGCCCGGAGGATGGCACCGTCTATATCCCAGGTGGTGTCTTTCTGACTGGCGCTCTGTTCCTCAAGAGCAACATGACACTGCACCTTGCTGAAGGGGCCGTTCTCCTCGGCAGCCTTGATGTCGACAACTATCCGATTATCCAATGCAGGTTCGAGGGCCGCCACCTGGACTGCTTCGCGAGCCTCATCAATTGCGGATCGATTGACGGCGAGCCGCTTACAAACGTCGCTATCACCGGCCTGGGCCACATTGACGCGAATGGAAGCCAGCTTCGGCGCAACGAAATCGCATCTGGGCGAGCCAAGCTTGGCCGCGCCGTTTGCTTCCGTAACGTCCGCTACGTGTATCTGCAAGGAATTACGGTCAAGCAACCTCCATTCTGGTGCGTCCACTTGATCTATTGCAACGATGTGAGTGTGAACGGCATTCGGATCCAAAGCCGATACGATGACAACGGAAACGTCTATGCCGACGTCTGCAACGGGGACGGGCTCAACCCGGATTCGTCGAGCAATGTGCACATCTTTCACTCGACGATCGGCTCCCAGGACGACTGCATCGCAATCAAGTCCGGAAGAGATGCGGACGGCCGCGACGTTGGCATCCCATCGCGATATATTCGAATAACCAACTGTAAGTTTACCAGCGGCTTTGGGGTGGCGCTCGGCAGCGAAATGTCGGGCGGCATGAGCGACGTTTTCGTGCAGGACTGCGAGTTCGAAAACGTCTACAGCATCGCAAGCATTAAGGCGCCAAGGGGACGTGGAGCGTACATTCGCGATGCCGCCTTTGATAGCCTCCGGTTCCGCAACCACAGCCATGACCATCACGATTGCCAGTACTTTCGCGGAGCGATCTACATCGATCAGTTTTATGGGCACGTCGAATTCGATGCCGACACGCCAGTCGAGTCGGACGAGGTTCCCGCCAAAATATCGAACATCACGTTTCGCGATATCACCCTCGAAACCAAAGCCGGGACGGCGGTCTATCTCGTCGGATTACCCGAAAGCCCCATTGAAGATATCCGGTTCGAGAACGTGACTGCATCGGGTCTTGACGGATTGATCGTCAAAAATGTGCGTCGGCTCACTCTCGATAACACGTCGGTAACAAAGACAGCCCGCAACGCGTAGCGTCGCGAAGGTGGTCGGCTCTGCCGTGCAGGCAGCGCCGATCACCAGAGCCGCCGGGCTTAATCACGGCACGACCCCTGACTCCTCCAATGCGGTGTCTGCGATTACGCGAGCCACCAAATCCGGCAGGCATTTCCCCTTAACCCGTCGAACTACCCTACGATCGAATTTCCAACGCGATTTCAGAG
>FSUH01000200.1_pt1 | contig 20030 bp, 18 predicted proteins | sample 1637361 | NCBI WGS metagenome assembly FSUH01 (sample SAMEA3914816, study PRJEB12502) | metagenome | biome: forest; material: soil | place: USA | collected 2011-09-16 | depth 0.3 m | reverse complement strand
CATACCGACTCCACGAGCTCGATATCATGGTGGATAAACGCCGTCAGGCTATCGTCGAGCATCTGCTCGGCGACGGTGGACATCCGCTCGAGGTCGATGAGGGGGCGGAGGGGAAAGCACTCCATGTGCAGCTTGCGGGCGTATTTGACGATGTCGACTGCATAGTCGCCCATACGCTCCAACTCGGAACCCACCTTGATCGCCGAGCTTACGCGGCGAAGGTCGCGGGCCATCGGTTGCTGTAGGGCCAAAAGCCGCAGGCAGGTCACTTCGACATCGGCTTCTAGGTCATCTACGATATCGTCATGGCTAAAAACAGACTCTACGCGCTGTAGTTCGCCATTGAGAAACGAAGCGACGGCATCAGCGACCATGCCGCGTACCGTTCCGCCCATCCGCAGGAGCTTCTGATCGATTTCCGATAGCTCCTGTATAAAACTTGCCCGCGTACTAATCATTGACAGATACTTTGAAAATTAACGGCAGAGCGCTTGTCGCGAAGACGGCTCGTACCAGATATCAGGTGATTATATCATAGCGACATCGAATAAGCAATCGGAATCGGACGTTTAGGGCGAGGAGTTGGCCATTCGTCCGAAATATCTGCAAGCATTGCTGATATGGTAGTGGCAAACGGTCCAGGATGCCGTTAAGAACATGTTATAATTTCCTAACTCGCTGGCGATTGCGGATATTGTGCGTGACTGACCAGCCCATGGTTTGGGGATATTGCGATGAAAAGGCCACGTTTATCGTCTCTGCTCGTTGTCGCTGCGGCTCTCGCGGTGATCGTTACCGGCTGTACGCACAAAGCGAATCTGGACAAGACCGTCGAGGCGAAGCCAAAGGCTCCGAGGCCGCTCGACCTGGCGAAATTCCAGCCCAACGAGCTCGGCGAAGTGCCGATCCTGGAGTACCACGAGTTGGGATCGGGTAAGCATGGCCCTTATGAGTTTCCACTCCAGGGCTTTAAGAAGGACATGTGGCGGCTCTACAGGCTCGGCTACCGTCCGGTCAGCCTACACGAATACGTCTCCGGCCATATAGACTTGCCCGCTGGCCTCTCGCCTGTCGTGATCACATTCGACGATGCCCTGCGCGGGCAGGTCGACTTCGACGCCACCGGGCAGCTCGATCCGAACTGCGCCGCCGGTGCCCTAATCGAGATGCACAAGCAGCATCCCGATTGGCCGGTGAAGGCCGTCTTCTTCGTTTTGCCGATGCGCGGCAACGAGGTGATGTTCTATCAGAAAGAGTTCACCCAGAAGAAGCTGCAATGGCTGGTACAGCAGGGTTTCGAAGTCGGCAACCACACGCTCCACCATTTGCCGGGTATGAACCATTGGCCCGACGCGCGCGCCATGGCAGAGTTCGCCGGTGGGCAGGCGTTGATCAACAAGTACCTGCCGGGCTATCCCGTTGATACATTGGCATTGCCGTTCGGCATCTACCCCAAGAACCAGAAGCTGGTGATCGCGGGCCAATCGGCCGGAGTGTCGTACCACAACGTCTGCGCGATGCTCGCGGGCGCCGGGCCAGCGCCCTCTCCGGGTTCGACCAAGTTCAAGCCTTATCGCATACCGCGAATCATCCCGGGAACGAAGCTGATGGAGATCGGCTGGTGGCTCGACTACCTCGAAAAGCACAAGGGCCTTAAGTATGTTAGCGACGGCGACCCGTATACAGTGACAGTTCACGAGGCCGACAAGGCCAAGGTCCAGATGGCGCGCCTGACCAAGAACGACCTCTTCTTCCGCTCGTACGTCCCGTCCGCCGTAGCGCCCCCTGCCGCGTCGAGCGACGGCAAGCTGTCGAAGAAAGCCGCCGCCCGTGCGGCGCGCGCCGCTGCGAAAGCGGCGAAGGCGCAGAAAGCGGCCGATGCCGTCGCCAAGGGCGCGGGAAGCGAGGATTCGCCGACGGTAGCCGTGACCGTCAAGACCGTGCCAGCAGGCACGGCGTCCCCGACCGCGACGCCAGTGGCGGTCGGCGGCGGAAAGGCTGGTGGGCAGTAGGGGAATTGGGGGCGGTTGCTATCATTGAGGGAGAACGTCACGTAAAAACGCGGGGTATAGAACGCAAGCGTCTAGTACAACCGCACGGCTATCCATGCTCAGGCCGTGGATCTACATCGTAAAGTCCCAATTCATTGGTTATGTTATAGAGTTGTTGCAGTGCGGCTTGCGAAGTCTTGCCTTGCTGGAGTTTATACGCATCTAGGTCCTTGACGTTAACTCGGTGATGGCTTCCAACCATGTAGTGATCGATCTTCCCCGATTTCAAGAGTCCCACCAAGTAGGGGCGGGAGACATTCAGATGCTTGGCTGCGGCAATTGTACCTACGCTTACCGGTTTCGAAGAGCCGGTAGCAATTTTCTCTAGAAGCTGGGAGACGACTCGCGCTATTGTCGGCGTGAGATCAAGGTTGGTCTCGCCGGCGCTCAACCGCAGTGCTGCCTCACGGGCTTGTAGAATGTCGCTTGAGGCGAATGGCGGCGCCTCCACTGTAAACGTTGGCATAGTATTATCCTCGTTGGTATTTTACCATATAAGTGTAATAAGTGAAACTGGTAAGTCGCTTCCTCCTAGGACGCCAATGCACATTGTAGGTTTGACATTCGTGGAACGTGGCTGCGAGTGGCGTAGGCAAGTATGACATTTGAGTCAAACCACGATTGATAGTGGGCAAACGGGGGGGCTTAGCATGACTGATCGGGATCGGATAGCCGGACTTGAGAACCTGCTCCGAGTGTATCTTCGCAGACCAGCAATGTACATCGGCACGAAGGACAATGTCCATGATGTCAACCTTCACTTGCTTGGGATACAGAATGCCTGTAAATCGCTGGGGTTCTCTATTTCTAGGGAAAACCAAGACCGCGTTTACGCGGCGCATGGTTACGAGATGTGTAATGATGGCGTTATAAGCCAGCTTCAGTCCGGTAACCTGACGGACGAAGAAATCGTACTAATGATGATAAGGTTAGAATTAGAGATATGGGAGGCTACTTTAGCCGAAATGGATCAATCCTTGCTGTCTGACGACGAGACGTAATCCTTAATAGCTCGACCCTATATCCCGCCCTCTCCAGAATTTCCTCCCTATTTCCGACAATTGTTAACAATTGCTTGACAGGACAGTGTAACGACCGGTACACTGTAACCCAAGATTAAACGCAATGACGAGGACCAGTAGGGTCACTCCAAGTTTTCAGAGAGCCGCTGGCTGGTGCGAAGCGGTAACAAGGATGACCTCGAACTCCCCTCCGAGCAGGCGACTGAAAGCCGGAAACGGTTACTAGGCTCGCACGGGAAACGCCCGTGACAGCGTCCTCTAAGTGCGGAGCGATTCGATCGCTTCCGAAGTAGGGTGGTACCGCGTGGAGCTTTTCCGAAGCCCCTCGTCCCTGCATAGCTGATGCTTGCAGGTTCGGGGGGCTTTGTCCGTCTCAGCCCCAAGGTTGCTCATCGGCTCACAAGAGGAAAAAGTTCGGCGCGGTAGCGTCGGACACGGTGGCCGCCCAAAACGGCCGACCGGTATCATGGTTGCGGGTTGATCGCTATCACGGTGACGGTTTCGGAGTCAATGAGGATATAAAGCTATGAAGATGTCAGGCAGCCGCGCCCTTCTGGAGTGTTTGAAGCGAGAAGGGGTCGACACGATTTTCGGGTATCCCGGTGGAGCGGTCATTCCGATCTACGATGCCCTTTACAAGTTCCCGGATATCCACCACGTGCTCGTTCGACACGAGCAAGGGGCGGGTCACATGGCCGAGGGCTATGCCCTCGCGACCGGCAAGGTCGGCGTTTGCTTGGCGACGTCTGGCCCTGGCGCGACGAACCTCGTCACGCCGATCGCCGACGCCATGATGGACAGCGTCCCGCTCGTCGCGATTACCGGACAGGTGAAGACCAGCGCGATTGGCACCGATGCCTTTCAGGAAGCGGACATCACCGGTATCACCATGCCGATCACCAAGCACAACTGGCTGGTGAAGGACATCAATAAGCTGCCCGACGTTATCGCGGAGGCGTTCCATATCGCACGCAGCGGCAGGCCCGGGCCCGTGCTCGTCGACATTCCCCGCGACCTGAGCGGCGGCGAGATCGATTACGAACCGGCCGGCGATGTTCACATCCCGACCTACAAGCCGACATACGAAGGTCATACCCGCCAAATCAAGAAGGCGGCGCAGTTGATCGCGCAGGCCCAGCGGCCCATCCTCTACGTGGGCGGCGGAGCCATCCATGCCCGCGCCGAGCGCGAGTTGCTGGAGCTTGCCGAAACGACCAACACGCCGGTCACGACCACGCTTAAGGGCCTGGGCGCGTTCCCGGAAACCCATCCGTTGTCGCTCGGCATGCTCGGCATGCACGGGACAGCATACGCCAACTACGCGGTAAGCGAGTGCGACCTGCTGATCGCCGTCGGTGCGCGGTTTGACGACCGCGTTACCGGCAAGACCGATGAGTGGGTTGCCGGGGCCAAAATCATCCATATCGACATCGACCCCGCCGAAATCGGCAAGGTGTTGCAACCGGATGTTCCGATCGTCGGCGATGTCAAGAACGTGCTCATCGAACTGCTCAAGGCAGTCGAGCCGAAGCATCACGCTTCGTGGAATCGGCGCGTCAACGAGCTCAAGCGCGACAACCCGCTCTTCTTCCCGAAGGACGGCTTGATGCACGGCCAGCAAGTGATCCATGAGATCGGCGAGGCGACGAACCACGACGCGATCATCGTTACCGACGTGGGTCAACACCAGATGTGGGCGGCGCAGTTCTACAAGTTCCAGTACCCGAACCAGATGATCACATCTGGCGGACTCGGCACGATGGGCTTCGGTCTGCCTGCCGCTATCGGCGCGCAGTTCGGAAGGCCGGATCGGCCCGTCTACTGTATCACCGGCGACGGCTCGATCCAGATGTGCATCCAGGAGCTGATGGTGGCGTCGATCTACAAGCTGCCGATCAAGATCTGTATCTTGAACAATCAGTATCTCGGCATGGTCCGCCAGTGGCAGGAGCTCTTCTGGGATTCCCGCTACTCGTCGGTCGACCTTGAAGCGTCGCCGGACTTCATGAAGCTGGCGGAGGCGTATGGCGCCCACGGCATTCGCGTCAACGACCCGAACGATATCCGTTCGGCGCTTGCCGAAGCCAACGCGGTCACGGATCGTCCGACGGTCCTCGACTTCCGCATCATGAAGGAAGAGAACGTCTACCCGATGATCCCGTCCGGCATGACCATCAAGCAGATGGAAGTCCAGCGACCTGGCGATTTGGCACCGCTCGACTCGTATATCGCGAGCGAGTACGTCCAACTCGACCACTTCGACAGCCTCCCCGAGGATGTCAAGGTCGAAGAACTGGTCAAGCACTAACGAGCCCTCACCCCTAGCCCCTCTCCAAGGATATGGAGAGGGGAACCAGATTCTGATTCTTTGCTTACTCCCTCTCCATATCCTTGGAGAGGGCCGGGGTGAGGCATGGACAAAATTGTACTCATTACGGGCGCTTCGAGCGGAATCGGGGCGGCAACGGCTCGCGCTCTTGTGGCTACCGGAGCCAAAGTCGCGCTTTTCGCGCGGTCGGCGGACAAGCTAGATGCCCTTGCGAGCGAGCTAGGCGATGGGGCGCTTGCGGTTCCGGGCGATGTGACGAGAACCGCTGACCTTGACGCGGCGGTCGCCGCGACCTTGGCGCAGTTCGGGCGGATTGACGGGGTGTTCGCGAATGCGGGCACGTTCCAGTTCGAGGACGTCGTGACCGGCGACCCGGATACGTGGGCTGCCATGGTCGATGTCAATATCAATGGCGTTCTACGCACGGTACGCGCCGCGTTGCCTTCGATGGTCGAGCGAAAGTCGGGGCACGTTGTTCTCACCGCGAGTATCGCGGGCCGAGCGACGTATCCGAACAGCGCAGTGTATGCGGGAACCAAGCACTTCCTCTATGGCTGGGCAGTGGGTTTGCGCAAACAGGTGCAGCAGCACGGGATTTCGGTGGGCATAATCTCGCCAGGCTACGTGCTTAACGAACTGTGGGGCGAGACGCCTGGGTCCGAAAAGCAGGATTCGGAAGTGGCGGCCGGGAACGCGCTGACATCGCAAGACATCGCGGACGCGGTCGTGTACATGCTCGGCAAACCGGCGCATGTGAACATTGCCGATATGCTCGTGCTCGCAACGAAGCAGGACGTGCCGGGATATTGACGAATTTTACCCGAACGATCGGGACATTGGACGCGTTGCCCTAAGGCGGGCAAGCGACCACGGGAGACACATTTAGTTTGGAAAATCAACATACGATTAGCGTGCTTGTCGACAACAAACCCGGCGTTTTAGCCAGGGTCGCCGGACTTTTCTCGCGACGGGGCTACAATATCGAGTCGCTCGCGGTCTCGATCACCGATAACCCGGAAGTCTCGCGTATGACTATCGTGGTCAATGGCGATGAGCAGATCGTCGAGCAGATCACCAAGCAGCTGCACAAACAGATCGACGTCAGCAAGGTGCAAGACTACATCGGTGTCTCGATTATGGCCCGCGAACTCGCGCTGATCAAGGTCAACGCCGAGGTCAAGGACCGACAGGCGATCTTACAGATCGTCGACGTGTTCCGGGGCCGCGTGGTAGATATGTCGGACAAGGTGTTCATCATCGAGCTGACTGGTGCCGGCGACAAGATCGACGCGTTCGAGAAACTGATCGAGCCGTACGGTATCCGCGAATCGGTACGCACCGGTCGCATAGCCATGGGCCGTGGACCGAAGGCGCTCTGACCTAACCCTCCCACTTCGTGGACCCCTCCCTTCCCTAAGAAGGAAGGGTAGGAGTTTGAGCTAGAGTTCGAATAGGATGACCTAAACTCTTTGTCTCTCCTCCTAGGAGAGAAAGGGACCCGCATAGCGGGATAGTGAGGTGAGGCATGAAAGAGCTAATCACGTTCGAGCAAGCGAATAAGCTGATGTATATCGTGCTGTTGGCGGCGCCTGTGATCGGCCTGATTTGGGGCGTGGCGACTAAGCGCGTGAAGCACGGCTTCATTGCCGGCGTCTTGATTGGCCTCGCCAATCTCGCGATGTGGACGGTTTACAACAATATCACCGACAAGCTTGGACTGGACACGGTCAAGAACCTGCTGGTGAACCTCGCGCTGTTTATCGCGGTCGGCCTCATTGCCGGCATGGTTTGGGGATGGGCCATTAAGCCCAAAAACGTTTGACGAACCGCTCTGCAAAGAGAGCGGAGACATCATTGACGATGGATCGCCGAGAGATCGGCGACGCAAATACACTTAGGAGATAAGAATTTCGATGCCTGTAACAATGTATTACGACAAGGACGCCGACCTCAAGTACCTTCAGGGTAAGAAGATCGCCGTTATCGGCTACGGCTCCCAGGGCCACGCGCACTCACTCAACCTAAAGGACAGCGGCCTCGACGTTCGCGTTGGCCTTCGACCGGGTTCGAAGCGCTGGGCGAAGGCTGAAGAGGCCGGCCTTAAGGTCGTCCCGGTGGCGCAGGCGGCTAAGGAAGCCGACGTGATCATGATTCTGATCAACGACGAGTTCCAGGGCGACGTCTACAAGGAAAGCATCGCGCCGAATATCGAGAGTGGCAACGCGCTCGTCTTCGGTCACGGTTTCAACATCCACTTCGGCCAGATCGTCCCGCCGAAGGATGTCGACGTGTTCATGGTCGCCCCGAAAGGCCCCGGCCACCTTGTCCGCCGCCAGTACGAAGAAGGGAAGGGCGTTCCCTGCCTTATCGCCATCCACCAGGATGCGACCGGCGACGCCAAGAACCTCGCCCTCGCCTGGGCGAAGGGCATCGGCGGCAGCCGAGCCGGCGTTCTTGAGACGTCGTTCCGCGAAGAGACCGAAACCGACCTCTTCGGCGAGCAGGCCGTCCTTTGCGGCGGTACCGTCGCGTTGGTCAAGGCTGGGTTCGAGACATTGGTCGAGGCCGGTTACGAGCCGGAAATCGCCTACTTCGAGTGCCTGCACGAGCTTAAGCTCATCGTCGACCTGCTTCACGAAGCGGGTATCGCAGGTATGCGCTACTCGATCTCCGACACGGCCCAGTTCGGCGACATGACGCGCGGCCCGCGCATCGTGACCGACGAGACCAAGAAAGAGATGTCCAAAATCCTCAAGGAGATCCAGTCCGGTGTCTTCGCGAAGGAGTGGATACTCGAGAACAAGGCGAACCGCCCGCAGTTCAACGCGCTCACCAAGGCCGACGAGCAGTCGCAGCTTGAGACAGTCGGTCGCCAGCTGCGCGGCATGATGTCGTGGATCAAGAAGACCGACGTCCAGGACGCGGTCGCAGGGAAGTAACGATACCTCACCCTAGCCCTCTCCAAGGATATGGAGAGGGAACAAGACTGAGGCCTGACTTCCGGCTCCCCTCTCCATATCCTTGGAGAGGGGGTGGGGGTGAGGCTTCTTTTCTTTTAATGGAGCTAGTTCGATGACGAATACACGTGTGCACATATTTGATACGACGTTGCGCGATGGCGAGCAGTCGCCTGGCGCGTCTTTGAACGTCGAAGAGAAGCTGGAGATCGCGCGCCAGCTTGAGCGTCTCGGCGTGGATATCATCGAAGCTGGCTTCCCGATCTCCTCGCCCGGCGACTTCGAAGCGGTGAGCCGTATCGCGGCTCTCGTGGGCGATACCGTGACCGTTTGCGGCTTGACGCGTGCTCGCGCTAAGGATATCGACGTCGCGTGGGACGCGCTCAAGGCCGCCAGGCGGCCCCGCATCCACACTGGCCTTGGCGTGTCCAAGAGCCACCTGCAATACAAGCTGAAGATGACCGAAGATCAGGCCCTCGAAGTCGGCGTTAACGCCGTCAAGCACGCCAAGAGCCTCGGCTGCCAGGACATCGAATACTTCACCGAAGATAGCGGACGTGCGGAGCCCGAATACCTGTACCGCGTGATCGAGAACGTCATCAAAGCCGGCGCGACCGTGATTAACATTCCGGACACCACGGGCTTCATGACGCCCGACGAGTACGGCGCGCTGTTCGCGGGCGTGCTCAACCACGTCCCCGGCTCGGAGAACGTCATCCTCTCCGCCCACTGCCACAACGATCTCGGCATGGCCACTGCGAACGCGCTCTCCGCCGTTCGCAATGGCGCGCGGCAGATCGAATGCACCGTGAACGGTATCGGCGAGCGGGCAGGGAACACGTCGCTCGAAGAGGTCGTGATGGCGCTGGTCACCCGCCGCGACATCTATAATGTCGAAGTTGGCATTACCACCGAACACATTTACAACACCAGCCGCATGGTCTCGACCATGACAGGCATCCTCGTGCAGCCAAACAAGGCGATTGTCGGCGCGAACGCGTTCGCGCACTCGTCCGGCATCCACCAGGATGGCGTGCTCAAGGAGCGCACCACGTACGAGATCATCGATCCCGTGTCGATCGGTCTGACCGAAAGCAAGATCATCCTCTCGGCTCGCTCCGGCCGTCACGGCGTCCGCCACCGCCTCGAAGAGCTTGGGCACACGTTCGCAAGCCAGGATGAGTTCGAAAAGGTGTACGAGCGGTTCTTGAAGGTTGCCGACAGCAAGAAAGTGGTCTACGACGAGGACTTGAAGGTGATCGTGTCCGACTCGATCTCGACCGTCCCGCAGACTTACGAACTGGACCATGTCCAGGTCACCTGTGGCGACCACGCGATACCGACCGCCACGGTGCAGTTGTTGCACGAGGGCAAGATCGTCCGCGACGCCGACACAGGCAACGGACCCGTCGACTCGATCTACCGCGCCATCAACCGCATCGTCGGCGTCCCGAACGAGCTAATCGAGTACACGGTCCAGAGCGTCACCGAAGGCATCGACGCCATGGCCGATGTCACCATCCGCCTCCGCGCAGAGGAGAACATCTACACCGGCCGCGCCGCCCACACCGACATCATCGTCGCGAGCGCGAAAGCGTACGTGCAAGCGCTGAACAAGCAGCTCGCCCGCACCAGCGGGCGGCCGGAACCGGTGCTGGAGCATGTGTAAGCGCCGAGCTTATCAAAGTAGAGTAGGTCGCTTGCCGTGCAGGCGGCCACAACAAACCGTGCCGCCTGACGCCGGATACTGTGGCTGCTTCGAGGGTATTGTATGATAACCTGGCAGGAATACGCGTTACGCCGCACGCGATGATTGCAATAGGCTCCAACAGATGGTCCGTTGGCGACGACGGATTTTCATTTTCCTCACCCCCTTGACGGTCTATCCAAACTTGGGGCAACAGTGTCAAACATGCGTTCGTTTGCAGGTAGAATAAATATGCGATCGTTATGGTAATCTGAAACTAGTGTTGTACGTGGCAGAATCCCTAGTAAAATTAGGGACGGAGATGTGTCATGGCCTATATAGAATCTAAAGGAAACTTGTTCGATACAAACGCTGACACTATTGTAAATACTGTAAATTGTGTCGGGGTTATGGGGAAAGGCGTCGCCTTAGAGTTTCGTCGCCGGTTTCCAGAAATGTACGAATCCTACCGGGAAGAGTGCATGGCGGGACGGCTTAAGCCTGGCGACATCTTATTCTATGCGCAATCACGTCCCCGCGTGCTTAGCCTCGCGGTCAAGAATGACTGGAAATATCCTTCAAAGTACGAATGGGTTGAATCCTGTCTCCGACAATTTAGGATGCAGTATAGGCAACTTGGAATCGAGTCGATTGCCTTTCCGTGGATAGGGGCGATGAATGGACGGCTAGACTGGTCGCGTGTACACGATATGATGAGAAGGTACCTAGGCGATCTGCCTGATATTCGTGTTGAGGTTGTTGAGTTTGACGCTAAAGCTCCCGACCCACTGTTCAACGTACTCAGCAATAGCGCAAGGCATTTGGGAGCTAGCGGCCTGTCATGTGAAGCGCATATTCCCGAGTCTGGCGCCAGAATCATTTGCGACGCAGTTACACTGTCGTCAGTCGCGTCGTTGGCTGAGGTCTGTGACTTGCCTGGATTAGGTAAAGTGACAATTGAGCGACTTTACGAGTATGTCCGGAACGAGCCTAATAAGCAAGAGGTGCCACAACTTTCACTGTTCTGAGCGGGAGGTCTAGATGTCGAATGGGGCGGAATTTGCTTCTTATTTGCGGCGCAATAGTAAGTGGCGGACTGGCTTGTTGGACGCAGTGGGCGCTCCCGACGACCATCTATATGTCTACTATTTGTGTCCATTAAATCATCTCGACAACATTATGATTGCTGGCATTATGTGCCATGACGATCCTTTGCGTGATACGAGCCGCCTTGTAGATTTGTCGTCGCCCGAAGTTCAAGCTAAGCGACATAGCGTCACGCTCGGCAAGTTTAATGATAGGCGGTATGTATTTCGGGTGGACACGCCAGTACATAGCTGCATCAACCTCTTCTGGAACCCTTTGAATTGGACTCTCGATGCATTTCAGCGCAACGCGATTATTGCCGCCGAAGCGGCGGATCAACGCGAGCTAGCGGTGGTATGTATCATCGAAATTGATGTTGGTGAAATTCTAAGAGGAGACAAGTTTTACTGGTGCGCAACGAACCGCAATTTAGCTGGCAATAGGGCGAATGTCCAATGCACAAGCGAGGCATTATGCGATCAGTCTACATTTAATTGGCAGGCAATATTTGGCTCAAAGGCGGTTCAAACTAGGGAAGATAACGCGGTACGAAGCGCGGAATTCTTAGTTTATCAGGATGGCGACAGCCTTGTTACAAACCCACTCCCTTCAGACTATTTTCTTCGAATCATATGTTCGGACGAGTACAAGGACATTGTGGATACTTGGTCGGAGGCAGCGGGGATATCAATTAACATTGAGACTGCCTCTGTTTTCAAAGACACCAAGTCTCTTCTGCATGCAGAAGTAAAATTGGTTGAAAGCTTAGCACATAAGCGAGACACGAGGTTTCATGATGCGTTTCTGGCGGCTCTGAGTAACATCGTTGAGGTTGAAGATATGACGGGAGGCCTCGTAGAAGCTGATTTTGCTATGCCGGAGATGGCCTATCACGTACATGGAATAGGGCATACCGTTCGCGTAATGTTCTGGACTGCGGTTATGGCGCAGTACTCCGGGATGGCTGACGGAGAGATTTTGGCTGCGGTTCTAGCGGCAAGGTACCATGATCTTTGTCGCACGTCGAATGCAGACGGTCTATCACACGCTGAAGCAGCATCTCGAAAATTTTCTAGCGTAATGCGTGATATAGTCGGCGATCATGATTTAGCTGCTAGGGGATTAGCGTCTATCGAGCAGCACGACCGTGAAGATGGTGAAGTGATCGACATTATTCTACGCGTCCTCAAAGATGGCGACGCCCTTGATCGCGGACGCTTTGGCATTCCGGGTGATGGAAACTGCTCAGGCTGTGACGTTGGTCGGCTGAGAACACGGGGGGTTCGCAGCGAGGACGATAGTTACCGCAATGTAGCGTGGGCGGCTTACTGGCTCTATAGGATGACGACACATACTGTATGGGATTTGACCCCATGCAGGGCTTTCGCTCGACAGATCGGTTACGGATTGAAAGCCGCGATACGGGCGGACGAATCTCCAGAGGGAGACTCAGGCGAGCTGTTCAACGGTCTCAGCGATCTCCTGCTCGCAGAACGGATCGCCGCCTCGGCATTGGATGCCGCGTCACAGTAGCCTATGCGAAGTCTCACGATGTCAATTCCAACCAACCTCACATTCCCGGATTATGTCATAGCGCTCACGGTGCAATTGCGTCTGGGAGGATATATGAGCACTTCTTGCGCCTCGCGGCTAGCAATCCGGACCTGTGATGAGAACACGCTGTAGGCCGAGTGCGCGACACTAAAACGCGATGCACGAATAAGGGAATCTCTCGTGCTTGAATTGCCAATCTGGTTTTTATATTCCGCCGTCATCATTTGCCTGCTTGCGCTGGCGGTGGTTGTTCGCAATTTGCTAATTCGTCGCACCAATGGCACACTAGACTTAGTTATCAATTCCGCAGCGCGCCTAAACGGTTTGCCAGACAAGTACAGTTTTCCGATGATAGTGATTAATCCGTTGCGAGACCTGTCCTTCAGTGAGTCGTTATCATCTGATCAACTGGCAAGCGCGATCGAATCTCAATTGGCCAATTCTGCTCGGGCAAGCTTTGGTGACTATGCGACTAGTCTTTCAAGCATAGCGGCAACCGAGCGCGGCGGCATCTTGGTTACCTTTAAAGATGATGCCTGTAAGTTCGTTCGACGCTCGGATGGTCGTTACATTGCGGAAACGCGCTCTGTTTCTGGCCGATTCACTGAAATCGGTGCTATTGACACGATTGGAACATACTTAACCCAAGTTGCTCAGGCAATGTCCGTTGTTACGTCGTTGGCCCACATCATCAGTAGCGCGGACATCGCCCGGCGCCTTGGCACGCTTGAACGTAATAACGCCGCATTGTTCCACTACAGAGAAATAGATGCATCGGCCAAGCTAAGGCGTGTTTATGAGGATTTGAGGCGTGAGCTTGATTCTCCACAGGTAAGCAGCGATAGGATTCTCAGTATTAGAGGCATCTTTCGCGAGCATCGGCATGTCCTAATTGCGGATGCAAATCGAAAGATCGATGAAATGGATCTGCTGCTAGGTGCCTATAAAAATCATGTCCGAAAATTAGTGGGATTGGCAAAAAAGCGCCGTTTGAAGTGCCGATCCCAAGACATAGCAGGTGTCATAGAAATGGTCCGAATTGCGGGCTATTGCTTTCAGATGGAAAATTTGGCGTCGTCGTATTGTGGTGTCGAAGCGGACCAGGAGGTTCTACGAAGAGAAGCCGCTAGCGATTTAAGCCGCTTGGCCAACAAACTCAAGCCTTTAGAAGTTGAAGTCGATGATCTATCGCCAAATTGCACGTTACTCTTGAACTCCGCAGCGGTGTGGCAGCCTTCTGAAGTCGGTGGAAGTTAGCGGCAGGACAGTCAGCCGTAAGATCGATATTTGGATTATGATCCAACGATAAAGTTTTTGACGGAATGGGCGCGGCTGAATCTGGAAGCCATCGTGAGCGATTCGATCTCAACAGTCCCGCAGACATATGAGCTGGAAAGCGTTCAGGTCACCTGCGGCGATCACGCGATCCCGACCGCGACCGTGCAGCTTTGGCACGAGGGAAGGATCGTCCGTGACGCCGATACCGGCAACGGCCCCGTCACTCGATCTATCGCGCGATAAATAGGATCGTGGGCGCCCCCAACGAGCTGATCGAGTACACCGTACAGAGCGTCACCGAAGGCATCGACGCGATGGCCGACGTCACCATTCGCCTGCGCGCCGAGGAGAACATCTACACCGGCCGCGCCGCCCACACCGACATCATCGTGGCCAGCGCGAAAGTGTACGTCCAGGCGCTGAACAAGCAGTTAGCCCGCACCAGCGGGCGGCCAGCTCCCGTGCTTGAGCACGTGTGAGGGATTGAGAGGGATTTACGAAGTCGATGGCTACGAATAGCCATTCCCCTCTCTTGTCCGCTTGGTTCGCAGGTTCTCGCGAATGGTATAATCTAGCCAAGGAGCTGCTTATCCATGACAACGATTGCGCTGGAGAATACGGAACTTGAGTTGCGTTCGGTAATCGAACAGTTAAAAGGCGGCGAAGAAGTTATCATTACGCGGAACTCGAAGCCAATTGCGCGACTTTCGGGAATTCCAAAAAACAATAGCTTGCTTCTTAAGAACAGCTTTGCGGGAAAGATATGGACTTCGCCAGACTTTGATGAGCCCTTGGAGGAATTTAAGGATCTGGGCGAATGACACTGATAGCTGACAGTCACGTACTGAAATGGTACGCTGAGGATGCATCGCTTGTTAGTCCGCGTGCCATCCTCCGATTGGAAGATCTCGACGAAACCATATTCGTCAGCGCGGCGTCGCTTTGGGAGCTTTCAATCAAGGCTAACAAAGGCAAAATGATAATCAAAGGCGGTGTCGAGCAACTCGTCGAAACTGCAGTTAGAGCTGGCTGGCAAATTTTACCCATCATGTCGTACGAAGCGATATTGGCCGGTGCTCTACCATATCACCACACTGATCCGTTTGACCGCCTAATAGTAGCGCAGGCCCTGACTTACAATTTCAGGCTAGTTAGCATCGATGCTGTCCTCGATGCCTACGGCGTCGACCGGATCTGGTAGCACCACGTCATCAAATTCGCTAGCACCCTCGCCCTCACACCCGCTCCAGCCGCGCCTGCGTCCCCGCGATGATCGCGCGGAACCACGCCCCTGACGGGTCTACGGTGGGCAGCCACCACGCCGACGGCCTTGCCTGCGTGTGCGGGAGCGCTTCGGCGGTGATGAACGCCTTCCGGATCAGCTCCGTGCGCGCGAGCTCGATGCGCAGCGTGATCTGCTCGATCGTTTGCCGTTGCTCGATGCAATCGGCGGAACGCTCAATCGCGCGACAGGCGGCACGAAGGTGCTTGATCTCGACTTTTCCGGCGCGAATCCGCTCCTGGCAACCTGCGATGGTGGCGTCGTATGTGCGCTTTCGTCGCACTTCTTCCGCGTAAATCTTCTCGCCCACGGCATCGGGATCGGCAGCGGTTTGCGCTTCCTGCATCAGCGGCCAAGCCGCCCGCCGGAAATCGTCGCCCTTGTCCCGCTCGGCTTGGAGCCTCGCCTGCGTGTCTTCGCGCACGTGCTCGCGCAGAAGCGCGATACGACTCTTATGCTCGGCGCATTTCGCCTGCGTTGCCGTGAGCGATGCCAGCGCCCGCTCGTAGTCGGCGATATCGCATGTCCAGCAGTCGCCGCTTGCGTCGACCGCCTCCAGGATCGCGAGTACCGCACGCGGCTTGCGCGCATCGGTGAGCCGCCGTAGCTCGCCCTTCTGGGTCGCGACGACTTCGCGCCAGCGCGCTCCGATTTCGCTCGCGGGTAGCGTTGACGCGCCGAACGAGTGCGCGAGGTGATCGGGAAGCTGGATGGGAGTCGAAACGTTCGCTGTCGCGAGAGCGTCCCAGGTGGGGTAGGCGATACGGACGATCGGCTTGAGATCGAGCGTGATACCCGCCGCCCGTATCTCGTCGTTCATCGCCGCAGTCCGCGGGGTGTATCCCGACGCCGTCTCATGGAATAGCACGATGAATTCGGCGGCGAGCATATCGATAAGCGAAACCGCTTTTCCAACTAATGTGACCGCGTCGCCGAATTCGGCATGCAACGCCGCCGCCAACTGCTCGCGATTCGCGATTGTTGCCGTGATTGCATGGGGCTTGTCGTGGAAATCGATGGCGATGGCCCGAGGCATCACGCGTAGCGTTCCGCGTCCGCGACCGGGCACGACGACGTCGAATGGCAACGCCCCCTCGCCGAACGTGTCCAGGGTATACATTCCGCCTCCCGCAACCGCACGGTTGTAGGCATCGACGCAAACTGACTGCGTTTCTGGGCTGAGAAACAGGTCGACGACGGCAAATCGAGGGAGTTGCCACGTGTCGGGGCTGAACCGGAAGAGGGCGACCGAATTCGCGGTTTCAAAGTTTGCCGGGGCTGCGTTCAGGAGCGATCGATAGAAGAGGGGAAGGAGGTGCTTGTATAGGTCGGTAAGCGTCGCAGTTTTCGGCTGCGATCCGATGAACCCGGTCACCCATTCGATGACCCGATGACAGTGCGCCTGACACATCTCTCGCGCTTCCGGCGCGATCGACTGCATCGCGCGCGAGAATCCCCATTCGAGCTGCTTGAGCAACGCGGGACCGAACTCGCTGAGCGGCACGTCGTGCGCGATCAGTGTGTCCGATCCCGTATGCGCGATCCCGCGCCAGCCCCACGCCTCGGTCTTGTCTTCATAAAATTTGCGCTTGCCGCCGGGATACTGCCCGGCAAGCCGCGCGAACGGCACTCCATGTCGCTCGTACATCGCGCGCGTCGGAACGTCCTCGCTGCCGAACAGCGTCGAGAACTCGCCTGCCGCGCTCCACAGGCCGCGTGTCGCGCCGTCGTTGTGCGGCAAGAGCGCATACGCGTCGTCGGTGCCGATTAGTGCTGTGGTCTTGGCGAAGTAGTCGGTGTCGTGGACTCCCGCGATCATCTTCGCGGACGGCCAGAGCTCGTCTAGCAGGACGCGCCATGCGGCTTTGACTGGCTCGTCCCAAAACACCGTTTGGCCCAAGGCGATAAAGGAGGCGTCGGGATGCTCGGCGCGCAGTTGGGAAATGGTCTCATTGACGGATGAGTGCGACATAAAAATCTTTCAAATCTACCGGCCAAGGAAGCTTCGCACGATAGTATACCCAAATGCGATTCTAGGCGTATCGCGTGTTCGCTTTTGAGTGTCCATTGGGGCAGCGACGCGTCATGTTAAAGTGGTAGGCGGCAGAGGACCATCCCTGGTCACACACCCGCCGCAATAGTAACGGCCAAAATCTATACGTAGTTCCTCACGAAATTGATTCCTAGCGCTCCCTTGCGAATCTACTCGCGGCAACGTGATCTTCCCAGCCATATGCCATACTAATGTATCGTTTTTCGCGCCGACGCTTGTGCATCGATGCGAGCCGCGCGACCGTTCCCAAGAGGTATTCATGGCTGAAATCCTGCCCTTTCGCGGCATCCGTTACAACCCGTCCGTCGTTTCCGACCTGTCCGCCGTCGTCGCACCCCCGTACGATGTACTAAGCAAGGCGCAAGTCGAAGAGTATCACGCGAAGCATCCGAACAATATTACGCACCTCACGCGGGCCGCTGGCGACGACCCCTACGCCAACGCCGCGAAGCTATTCCGCGAATGGCTCGCGTCGGGTGCCATCGTCGCCGACGATGTGCCGTCGCTCTACGTCTATCAGCAATCGTTCACCGATCCCGATACTGGCCAGCAGGTGCCCGAGCGCATGGGCTTGATCTGCGCGCTCAAGCTCGAAGACTACAGTAGCGGCAAAGTGATCCCACACGAAAACACAATCACCGCGCACCGCGCCGATCGTCTCAAGCTCCTTAAGGCCACCGAGGCGAACCTGGAGTCGATCTACGGGCTCTACTCCGATCCCGACCGCGAGGTCGAGCAGTTTATCTCAGAGTACCGGGACCGCGAGCCGGTCATCGAAAACATCGGTCTGCTGTCGGGCAGCACCCACAAAGTCGAGCGCATCGCCGACGAGCGTGCGATCGCCGTCATCACCGAAATGCTGCGCGACAAGCCTGTCTTCATCGCCGATGGCCATCACCGCTACGAGACATCGCTCGCGTATCGCGCCGAATCTGGCGGCAATCCGGCCGCCGATTACATCGTGATCACGCTCACCGCATTCGAAGACGAAGGTCTTCTCGTGCTGCCGACGCACCGCTTGGTCAAAAACGTCGCGAACGACGTTCTGAGCGCGTTGCCGCGCTTCCTCGCGGCGAACGGTTTCAGCGTCGAGAAGATCGACCGTGAAACCGCCGATTCTAAGGAACCGCACAGCCACGGATTCGTGATGGTCACGCGCGACGCAATCTACGATGTGCAGCCGCACAGCATTTCCGGTATCATTGAGCGCGTCCCCGGAGCGAAGTCGCAAGCCCTTAAGGGCCTGAATGTCACCATCCTCAGCGCGATCGCCCTCGAAGACGGCCTCGGCATCCCGATCGAGTCGCTCGCGACCACCGACAAGGTGACGTACACCCGCGATCTCAACGAGGCGTATGCCAAGGTCGCAAACGGAGATGTGCAAGCGGCGTTCCTGCTGAGCCGACCGTCTGTCGCTCAGGTGCAGGATGTGGCCGCAGAGGGCGAGAAGATGCCGCAGAAGTCGACGTTCTTCTTTCCGAAGCTGCTCTCGGGTCTCGTCATGCGCGACCTTCGCCTGCCTATATAAACGTCTGAAAATCCGCCGTTTTCCATGTCTTTCGGGCTTTGGAAAACGGCGGTCTCCAGTCCGTCGAGTAGCGGACGGCAATTCGTGAAAAAATGCGCAATGTGGGTTGACTGTGGGATGCGCATTCGGCTATAATATCCGCCGAAAGCAACTCTGAGTCGAGGTGCAACATGAAGCCGGACGATGACGAACCGGCAGGTCAGGACGACGGCCAAGCCGAAGTTACTGTGCCGCGGGTACCGAGAAGCCCCGATCTGCCGCCTCCACCAGATATTCAGTTTACGCGACCCGAGTTCGCCAAGCGCGAGCGCGTCGAGTCGGATCGCATCGCGGTAAGCGAAAGCCGCGTCGGATCGGGCAGCCAGGAAAGCGCTGGCGAAGTAGGTCGCCTGGGAGCCGGGATGGCTTCTGGCGTGCTGTTTGCCACGAGTGTTGTGGCTGGTGTGCTTATTGGCTCGTATGTAGACCATAAGTGGCCACATGCCGCGCCGTGGGGCACCGTCATATTCGCGCTAGTCGGCGTCGCCGCTGGCTTTTTGAATTTGTTTAGGCTGCTTTCGGTATACGACGGATCGAAAAAGCCAAAGTGAGTAACGCATTGGCAGATATTCCGTCACCTGACAACGCGGCGACTAAGAGCAGTCGCGTACCGACGACGTTGCCAGAATTAAAGCAACTGGCAGGTGCGTCGTTCGTTGCGTGTCTTCCCGTAATAGGCGTGGCGCTGGTTCTTAATTTTGCTAAGTTTGCCATCGGAATCGCAGCTGGCTATTTGGTTTGCCTCGTGCTTTATGCGTTCTTAAGAACGTTTGTTACGAAAGGCATGGACTTAATAGTAGCGAATTCCCGTGGAACAGCAGATCGAAGTGGCGACGGGCTCTCGAAGGCGAAATTCGCAGCGGTTTCGATTGGCAAGTTTTTTGTAATCGGCAGTCTGATGTACGTGCTGATGGCGGTGCTTAAAGCTAACGTTTTCGGGTTTGTGACGGGATTTCTACTTTCCCAAGCCGCGATAACAGTCGCAACATTGACACGGTTGAACCGGACTCCTCGCTTCTGATCGAGGCGGATCGTAATTCAAATTGTAGAGGCGTGCCAAAATCGGCGCGAAGGGCGAAATTGACGGATGGATCTTAAACCCTGGCTTTGGTATGTGTTTAACGGCATTATCGCTGGTGGCATCGTGCTCGCGTTGCTTTATGT
>FSUH01000145.1_pt1 | contig 20206 bp, 17 predicted proteins | sample 1637361 | NCBI WGS metagenome assembly FSUH01 (sample SAMEA3914816, study PRJEB12502) | metagenome | biome: forest; material: soil | place: USA | collected 2011-09-16 | depth 0.3 m | reverse complement strand
GGTCTACCTGACGCGCACATCGGCGAAACCATCACCGACCGCGATAACCCGGTGGCACTCCCGGTGACCGCCATCGACGAGCCGACGCTACGAATGACCTTCGCAGTCAATACCTCGCCCTTTGCCGGTCGCGAGGGCCAGTTCTCGACCTCGCGAAAGTTGCGCGAGCGCCTCATGAAGGAACTCCAAACCAACGTCGCACTTCGAGTGGAAGAGTCCGATAGCCCCGATCAGTTCTTGGTAAGTGGCCGTGGCGAACTCCACTTGGCGATCTTGATTGAAACGATGCGTCGCGAAGGCTACGAGCTTCAAGTCTCGCAACCGGAAGTCATCCTTCACGAAGAAGCTGGTAAAACACTGGAGCCCATCGAAAACGTCGAAATCGACGTCGCAGAAGCCTACAGCGGCTTCGTCATCGAGCAGCTCAGCCGCCGCAAGGGCGAAATGACCGACATGTCGGCATCTGGAACCGCCCATGTCACCCAGCACTGGAAAGTGCCGACGCGCGGCCTCCTCGGCTTCCGCAACATGTTCATCACCGAAACCCGAGGCACCGGTACGCTCAACTCGCTGTTTGGCGGATACGTCCCATATATGGGCGAAATCCAAATGGAAAAGAACGGCTCCCTGATCGCCGCCGAAAGCGGCACGGCGACGCCTTACGGCCTCTCCGGTGCCGAAGACCGCGGCGTGATGTTCATACCAGGAGGCACGGAAGTGTACGAAGGCATGATCATCGGCAAGAATGCGCGCGATACCGACCTAGAAGTCAACATCTGCCGACAGAAGCACCTGACCAACATGCGGTCATCCAACAGCGACGTGTCCGTGCGCCTTACCCCGCATATCATCATGTCCCTCGACCGCTGCATCGAGTACATCGGGCCTGACGATCTTGTCGAGGTCACCCCGAAGAATATCCGTATGCGCAAGCGAGAACTCGACGCCAACCAGCGCCGCAAGAACTCTAAGACCCGAGGCTAATCCAGCCATGCAAGGTCTCCTCTCTCCTCCCGGAGAGAGAGGAGACCAAGGGTGAGGATTGCAGTACCCATGGGTTCTCGTACCAGAAGCCGAGTAAAAATCCTCGCGTTTGTCTCTCTCATACTTGTCGTAGCTGGCTGTTCCGGTCACGCCGATACGCCCTCGAATCCCCCGGTCGATACGCCTGCGATCGTCCAAGCTCTCCAGCAGTTTGTCGATGACGGTACAATCCCCGGAGCCGTTGTTCTCGTCGCGTCCAAGGATGCTATTCTCGACGTCGTTCCCGTCGGTTACGCCGACATAACATCAAAGTCCCCGGTGACGTCGTCGTCGATGTTTTGGATTGCGTCAATGTCAAAGGCCATGACCTGCGCGGCGTTCATGACTCTCGTAGATCAGGCCAAAGTCGGACTCGATGATCCTGTTTACAAATACCTGCCGGAATTTGCAAACGACAAGGCATGGCCCATCGTGCCTGCGAAGAACGATACAAACACACAGCCGCTAGGCCCTACTAACCACATTACAATCCGGCAGCTTATGAGCCATACTGCCGGAATGCACTTCATATCGCCGTATGAAGCCCCGACCATCGACACCCACACTTTGGCCGAGCGTGTATCGCACTACGTGACCGAGCCACTGTTATTCGATCCCGGTGCAGAGTACAGTTATGCAAACGAAGACATCAACTCCGCCGCAAGGATTATCGAAGTCGTAACTGGCAAGTCGTTCGCGGACTACCTTAAGCAAAGCATCCTGCAACCCTTGAACATGGCTGATACCGCCTTCGTGCCATCACCGGCCCAAGTGGCACGCATCGTCCCTTCTTATCGATACGATACTGCGACCAACGCGCTCAAATCCATGCCCATCGGCTATCTGAAATATCCGCTCGACGATCCAACGCGGCAACCCGTGCCAGCGGGCGGCCTGTTTTCGACAGCCAACGATGTTGCCAGGTTCTGCCAAATGCTTCTGCGTGGCGGTACCGACGCCAAGGGAAATCGCATCTTGTCGCTGGAAGCCGTGAATGCCATGTCAACGAAGCAGACCGGACCGCTTGTAAAAACCGGCTATGGCTTTGGCCTCAGTATTGGTCGAAATAGTTTTGGACACGGTGGTGCCTACAGCACGAACATGACAGTCGATACCAAGCGCGCATTGATTACCGTCTTGATGGTGCAGATGGCAGGCTGGAAGCCCGAGGCTCAAGCGAAGTTCAATCAGGCCCTTGACCAGGAACTTGCAAAGTACCCGTCCCAGCCTTAACCCGGGGCACAGTTTTCGTCAACATTACGATAGACGAAGGGGCGGCGGCAAACAATATGGATGAGCATCTCCGAGCCTTCCTTGATAATCTGAGCGCCGAGCGAGGCCTTGCGGTTAACACGCTCTCCGCTTACGAAACCGACCTCGTCCCGTTCGTTGCCTTCGTCGATAAGCGCGGTCGCTCGCTGGCGACTGCGCACGCCGACGATGCCATCGCCTTCTTCGCCGCTCTCGAACGCCGCATGCTCGCGTCGGCGACGCTCGCCCGCAAGGGCTCGGCGCTTCGCATGCTCGCTCACTACCTCGTTCAAGAGGAGATCAACCCTGCCGATTTCACCGCCGCCCTCGACCTCGGCGTCAACAATCAGGTGCGCCTTCCGGCGACACTCAGCGCCACCGAAATCGCCGCATTGATCACCGCTCCGCTTGTCGATACCCTCGAAGGCCAGCGCGATCGCGCCATGTTCGAACTGATGTATGCCTGCGGACTTCGCGTTTCGGAGATCGTTTCGCTTGAAGTCCGCCAAGTCGACCTCATCGCTGGTTTCGTGCGTCCGATGGGCAAGGGGAGCAAAGAGCGCCTGATCCCGATCGGCGATGTTGCCCGCCGCTACATGACCTCTTATCTGGCCAACACGCGCCCAAGCTTGCTGGGCGATCACGGGTCGCAGTCGTGCTTCGTCTCCGCCCAGGGCCATGCTATCACCCGCCAGCATTTCTGGGTGCTCGTAAAGCACTACGCCGCCCTTGCAGGCATTAGCAAACGGGTCACCCCGCACACCCTGCGCCACTCGTTCGCCACGCATCTCCTCGAAGGCGGCGCCGACCTCCGCAGCATCCAGATGCTTCTGGGCCACAGCAGCGTCGCCACCACTCAGCGCTACACCCGCGTCGACGTTGCCCGAATGCGCGCCGTCTACGACAAGGCGCATCCGAGGTCGTAGGTATGACTATTGTGACGGGAAAAGGAGTGACGAGGTGACTGGCATACATCGATTTTGCACCGGATAGCGCCGTGCAGCGATGTACGGTGGTGGTATCTGACATGTCGATGACAATGGATTATAGCGCACATTCGCGACCCAATTTGCATTGGCTGGCTGCGGCGCGCGTGCTAAGATATAGTCCGCGATGATGCTTCACGGGCAGTCGGGAGAATGTCTAACCTGCAGGAGCTGCTAATTCTGGATCGAAGACCACGATATCTTCGCCGACTTCGACTTCGCCATATGTGAGGCCGCCCCCTCGTTCGTACACGAGGAGAATCGCGCCAGTGGAGTTGACTTTCGTTTCAACTAAATGAAAACTTCGGGGGATGGCGCCCTCTCCGAAAAGCCGCTTCCCTGTGCCGACAACGATCGGGAACTGCCAAAGGCGAAAGATATCCACAAGGTCATGCTTCAGCAGAGTCTGTACCAGATTTCCGCTGCCATGAACTTGAAGCTCGCCGCCTTCTTGTGACTTGAGGTTCGTAACCTCGGTGACAACGTCGCCAGCAATCAGCGTAGAGTTATTCCAAGTAACCTCGGTAAGCGTTCGCGATGCAACGACTTTTGGCAGTGCGTTGAGCGGCTCGTCCGGATTCGGGGAATTTGGCCATGACGCTGCAAACATCTCGTAGGTTTTACGCCCCAGAAGTAAGCCGCCCGCACGCTTTGTCCAATCGTCCATGTTCGCGGCGAACACATCGTCGAAGTAGGGGACGAGCCATCCTCCGTGAGTGAAATCGCCTTCAAGGTCTTCGCTAGGGCCGCCCGGCGCCTGAACTACGCCATCCATGGTTACAAATGCGCCTACAACGAGTTTTCTCATGATTAGTATTTTTGGGGGTATGTCCGAGGAAGGTTTGTGACTGCAACTGCGGTGAGGCATAAACTCCCATTTTCACGCCTCACCGCCTCTCACTCGCTCAGTCCTCGACGATCTCGATTTCCGATGCCTGGAACAGGCGCGGTTTGAAGCCGTCCTCCCGCATGATGGCGTAGACGCCGAACGCCTCCTCCAAGTCGTCGCAGAGCTCGAACGCGATATCGTCGCCATTCTCGCCGTACGCGATATAGACCATACCCTCGTCTGAAACCTCTTCCGGCGCGACTGCCATTGGAAGTTCCCGCCGCTCGTTCGGCTTCGGCGTCGGGGGCGTGATCGGTGCGGTTCGACTCGATTGGCTGCGGTGAGGCGCGTCGCTGCGCTGACCGCCCGATCGGGACGGACCGCCCGGTCGAGGGCTCTGGCCCGGTGGCTGTCGTTGCGGGCCGCGTGGTCCGGGTTTGCCGCCGGGGCCAGGGTTGCCGCCCGGTCCGGGGCGATTGCCATGTCGTCGTTCATCTGCCATAAGTCACTGCCTCCAAAAACGCTTGTTGCGTGTCCGCCGTCTGCGCGACGGTCGCGTAAAATGACGCCTCCCGGTGCCGTCGTTGCGCCGGGTTCGTCAAGAGGTGGGCCGCGCCGCTGTTCGCGGCAACCGTGGCCTCCGCCGCTCGCGAAGCAAGCTGGATCGCTGCGGCGCGCGCCTTCAGCGCGTTCTCCTTGTATCCAGGCTCCGCCGAGCGAGAACCGTTCCATTCGCGAGCCCTGTCGCGAACACAGTCCACTTCGCTTTCGAAATGGTCCGCCGCATCAAGGAAAAGCTGTCGCTTGCGTTGTTCTCCCAGTCGCCGAAGGTGCCTCGCGCATCCTCGGGCACAGCCGAGCGGCATCTGTATCGGCCCTGCGATATTGCTATAGTCCGCCTTCTGCTGCGCGTCGTGCTCGCGCTCGAAGAGGAAGTATCGGTCTGGCACGAACAGGTCCTTCATAAACACCCGCACCGTGTCGCCAGCGTCCATCGTCGCCGTTCGTACCGGCTCCGACACTGTCAGAGTATCGGGGTGGGACTTGATATCTATATAGCAGTAGACGATTCGCCCGTCGGCAGCGACTGAGCCGAGAGCGAACGCGTCCAAGAACCGCCATCCCGTCACCCACGGCGCTTCGCCGTTGATCACGTTCCCACCGTGAGCGGGCGCGATGGTGACCATAGGAGGCCCGGGGCGCCGGAGGTGCGAAAATGCCACACCGCACAGCAACTCGCCGCTTGAAAACTTCGGTAACAGCTCGTCCTTGACGCTTTGGTCTGAGCACTGGCTCACGAAACCCCCGCCGCTATGCAACTGCTGCTGAGTGAACGCCGTCACGCCGCAAGCCGACGCGATCAGCTCGTGGCATTCTGCGTTCGTATCCGGCGACAGACCAAGCCCGCCATATTCGTGGCTGATCCGCGATCCGTAAAAGCCGATGGCTGCCAACGCGCGGACATTCTTCTCCAACAAAGCATTCCCCGGTCCGCCAGTGTCGGTCGCCTCCGCATAGGATTCGAACTCGACAACCAGCTCCCGGATATGCCCAAGCACCCGCGCATCGATTTCGGCCTGATCCATGGCCAGATTATACCCGAGCCGCCTGATCGCAACACTCTACGATATCGATACAACAGCGCAGTTGCGACCCCGCCCAATTATCCACCATCTATGTCCTCGCAAATGACGCAAAAGCCAACGCCATTCAAATTACGCACACGCCTTAACGTTACCAAATTCTTCGCCGCGAAGCGTCACATGGATGCACGACGCGTTGCCGCCCCCGCGTAGCGGCCACCGGAGGCATCACTCCTCGTATCCGTCCACAACGATGCCCTCGACGCACTCACCCAAATCATACTGCGCAAAGTCGTTCCCACAAGGGAATTCCAGTCCAGCCGCCGAACTACCTATAGGCGTGGATTCACGCACACAATTTCCTTAAGGACGACTTGTACTTATGACTACGCTCCCCACCCAACAACTCGGGACCACCGGCCCCACCGTGAGCCGCATCGCGCTCGGCTGTATGGGCATGGCAGGGACCTGGAACCCCAAAGACGTCAAGCCGGAAAACGTCGACGCTGCCGTAAAAGCCTATATGGCCGCCCTCGACGCCGGGATAACTTTCTACGACCATGCCGACATCTATGGCGGCACCGCTTGCGAGAGCATCTTCAAGGAGTGCCTCGCAGCCGTTCCCGGCTCCCGCGATAACATCGTGATCGCCACCAAGTGTGGCATCAGGTCGGGCTTCTACGAACTCGATTCCGATTATATCCAGCGCAGCCTCGACGGCTCGCTATCGCGCATGGGGCTCGAATACGTCGATATCTACCAGATGCATCGCCCGGATCCGTTCACGCATCCGCGCGAAACCGCTAAAGGTCTCAAAGCCGTGCTCGCGAGCGGCAAGGTTAAGCACATCGCAGTTTCGAACTACTTCCCGGAACAAGTCCGCGCACTACAGGCGTATCTCGACGGGCAGCCTCTTGTATCCAACCAGATTTCCATCAGCCTGTCTCGGCTGGAGCCGATCTACGAAGGTGAGATTCCATGGCTCGGCTCGGGTGTGCTCGACTTCTGCATGGGGCAAGGGATCACGCCTTTGGCGTACTCGCCCCTGGGCAAGGGCTGGCTATCCGGCCACCGCGACGTACCTGCCGATCACCCCGGCCGCGAGGTGCTGGTGGCAACAATCGACGAGCTAAAGGCGCAAGCCGCAGCCAAGAACGCGACCCCGGGCCAAGTCGCCAACGCCTGGTTGCTCGCGCATCCCTCGGGCATCATTCCGCTCGTCGGCTCCAACAACCCCGCCCATATCGCCGAAGCCGCCGGATCCGCTAATGTGCCGATGCCCCGCGAAGACTGGTACCGACTATGGAAAGCCGCACGAGGTAAAGGCGTGATGTAGCCCACTCCCGCCAACGCCGTCGGTCATCAAAGCCCTCGCTAGCGGGGGCAGGCGCGTCCCGACGGGACGGCTACGGGGGCCTTGGGGCGGGCGAGCCTCCGTCTGCCTCCCCTCGTCCTTTCCAAGGAGAGGGGCGGGGGTGAGGTCTTCCTGGCGTGAGGTATCGTAGTACTATGACCGACGAATCCTACAATCGTGGCTGGCAGCTCATCCAGTCGATCCATAACACCGTCGCCGACAAAACCCTTGGCGCCGTCGGCCATGTTGCCCCCGCACTCAGCGACATGATCGTGTCGTTTGCCTACGGCGATGTGATGGCACGGCCCGGCCTCGATATCAAAACGCGCCAAATCTGCATCGTCGCAATGCTCGCGGCAATGGGTGGCCACACCGCGCCCGAGCTGAAGGCCCACATACGGGGCGCGCTGAATGTCGGCTGGACAAAGGACGAAATCGCAGAGGTCCTGATCCAAACCGCCGTCTACGCTGGTTTCCCCGCCGCGATCAATGCCATCGAAGTTGCTAAAGTCGTTTACGACGCCTGGGACGACGACACTACGCAAACGGAGATTAGCTCATAGCAAATCCGACCTCCTAAACTCGTTGTCTCTCCGCCTCGGAGAGAAGGGGACCCCATCTTGGGGTAGAGAGGTCCACATAGCGGCCGCCGGAGGCATCCTCAATATGACCGCCTCACGATGCGCATATCACGCCCATCGCAAAAACCAAAAGGACGATACAGACTTGACCGAAGTAACATGGAACGCTAGTTGGATATGGAGTGGCGAAGCGCGCCCAACGAATGCCTACCGTATCTTTCGCCGAAGCTTTGTCTGGCTGGCTGACCGGTCCTCGATCCCGACTGCGCATATCAGTGCCGACTATCAATACAAGCTTTACCTCAACGGTCGGCTCGTTACCAATGGCCCCGCTCCGTCGACGAGGATCCACCAATGCTACGATCCGGTGCAGATTTCGCTTGTCCCTGGCGAAGAGAACGTGATCACGGTGGTCGTGTCCTTTCCCAACGCCCCGTTGTTTTCCGGTTTCCGTAACCGTGGCGGCTTCCTCTTCCAGATGGACGATATCGTCTCCGATGAATCCTGGCTCGTGGCCAATGAATCCCCATGGGATCCGACTACCGAGCGCGTGAGCGTACAACAGGGCTTCGCCGAACACTACGATGCCCGTATCGAGCCGGTCGGCACATTCGGCGGCGACATACTCGCCGAAGATTGGCACGCCGCCGAAGTCGTCTGCCCCGCTAATGGCGGCGAGTGGCCGCCGCTTGAAGAGCGCGGGATTCCGCAGCCGTCGTTCGCCCGCAAGGACCGTGAGCTGCGAGCGATAGAGTGGGGGAACTGCACCGCCGGAGACGGCGCGACCGTCGCCGAACGAATGCAGGGTGAATCGTTGCGACCGTTAACACGTGGGGCAATCAATCGGTGGATTGATGGTACCGAGCAGGTCGAAGTCTTGCCGGATGGCGACGATATCTACATCATATATGACTTCGGCCAAGAAGTGAGCGGCTTCGTAAAAGTGTGCGTCGAGGGCGAAAACGACGCCGCGATCATCGACATGGCCTACGACGAAAAGCTTCGGCCTGGAGATTATCCCAGCGGTTTCTACCACGCTGGTCCGGCAAGCCGGATCCGGTACGCCGACCGCGTCACTCTTCGCGACGGCGTCACCGTGTTCCGAGGATTCGCGCCGCGCGCGTTTCGCTACATGCGGGTGGCGTTCCGGGGCCTTGTTGCGCCACTCAAAATCCAGTTCGTGACCCTCGTGGAGTCGACATATCCGGTCAATCGTCTCGGCAGTTTCGCCTGCTCCGACGGTCGCCTCGAACAGATTTGGGAAATTGGTCGCCGGACGCTCCAGCTTTGCATGGACGACCGCTACATGGACTGCCCGTGGCGCGAGCGCGCCCAGTGGATCGGCGATGCGCGCGTGGAAGCTATCGCCGCCGCACTCTGTTTCGGCGACACGCTTCTCCACAAGCGGTTCCTTCGCCAGACAGCCGAAGCGCAATATCCGAACGGCAAGACCGACCCCGTTGGTCCCGGCGAATGGGACGACCATGCGCCCAACCGTCCGATACCGGGCTTTACCTGCATCTGGATTGCGAGCATTTGGGACTACTACCAGCTGACCGCCGATGGCGATGTGCCCACAGCGCTCCTACCCGCCGTAATGCGTGCTCTGGGCTGGCTTCAAACCTACGCCACCGCATCAGGCGGTCTTCTCAGTGATGTCGGCGATTGGAACTTCACCGATTGGGCACCTGGTCTCAACGGTCAGCCGCTAGGCATCGCCGCACCGTTGAATCTGTTCTACATCAACGCCCTCGATGTCGCGCGCAAGATCGCTGAGTACGCTGAGGAATCCGCGTTAGCCGAGCAACTCGCTGAGAAGCTGCAAACCGTGCGGGCAGCCTTTAACGAAACCTTCTGGAGCGAAAGCCGAGGTATCTACGTCGATCTCGTCAAGGGCGGCAACCAAACTGAACTGGCCAGCCAGCATACCAACGCCCTCGCATTGCTTTTCGATATCGGCACGGCAGAACAACGAGGTATCGTCACCGAACATCTTCTAACCGATTCCACGCTCACGCAAGTCGGTAGTCCGTACTTCTCGTTCTACCTGCTCGCCGCGCTCTATCATACCGGTCAGCATGCGGCCGCATTGGCGTTTATCCGCCAGAAGTGGGGTATGATGCTCGACGCTGGTGCGACCACTTGGTGGGAGACATTCGTATCGGGCACCGAGAGCCATTGCCACGCCTGGAGCATCGGCCCGACCATCGACCTACTAACCGAATACCTCGGCGTCTCGAGCGCCGAACCCGGCTACGCGCTTGTCAAAGTCGCGCCGCACCCTTCGGGTCTAAAATGGGCGAAGGGCACTGTACCCATCCCCGACGGCGACATCGTCTGCTCGTGGCTCGACACGCCCGAGCGCTTCACGCTCGACATCACCGTCCCCGTAGGCATCCACATCCGGCCGATCCTCCCGGCAGCGCCAACCGACATGCTCCTATGCGATGGCGAACCGATCACCGAGGACGCGATCACCCGCCGCACGAGCGCCGAAGCCGAAGTCTGCGTCATGCCTGGAAGTGGTTACAGATTTGAGGTAATCAAGGTCAAGTGACTTGCAATATCCAGTTGAATGTGATATAATATCACTGTAAGAATAAACCGTGCACCTTGACAATTGAATACAACAGGAACCGTAACAAGTCGATCGCGCTAGCCATCAGCGTAACGATCACTTTCCGGCCAGTGAATCGCCGTCGACCTACGCTAAACGCCACTATGCAACTCCCTTCTCTTCCTCACGGGAAGAAGAGGCCCGCTTGCGGGAAGATGGGTCCTCCCTAGCCTCCCGCCCACACCGCATAATTTGCATAATCTGCATACAGCCATGCGCGATATGCGCGGCCTTTTCGAATATATAATCAATTATTTAGCTTTTATCACCTGGTAATACATTATGTGCATAAAAAATGATTTCGGTTGCAAGCTCATAATGCTCTCCTAAGTCCTTCCGCCTCGGAAGGAACAGGCCCAACGAAGTTGGAAAGGTAGGCTTCTTCCACCGACCTGCCTTGACCCTCTTCTATTACCTCGGCGCACCATATCCGCGCCCTCTTTCCGAGCACGATGTGCTAGAATACGGTTACATGCAAACGCTTTCAACTTCTTCGATAACACACTGGGCCAACCTTGCCGCCGATGTGCTTGACGGACGCCCGATCTCCCCTGCGCAGGCTCTCGCCGTACTTGAAGCGCCCGATACCGATGTCCCGGCCCTAGTCGCCGCCGCGTACGAAGTTCGCCGACGTTATTTCAGCAACACCGTCCAGCTCTATTATCTTATCAACGGCAAGAGCGGCCTCTGCCCGGAGGACTGCAACTACTGCTCGCAGTCTAAAATCTCGACCGCGCCCATCGACAAGTACGCCTGGCTTTCCGTCGACAAGCTTCTCGAAGGCGCCAAGCGCGCGTACGACCTTAAGGCCTGCACTTACTGTATCGTCAGCAGCGGTCGTGGACCGACCGAGCGCGAACTGGACCACGTGATCAATGCCGTTCACGAGATCAAGGCCAACTATCCGCTCCGCATCTGCGCCTGCCTTGGAATTCTCAAGGGAGGCCAAGCTAAGCGACTGATGGCGGCGGGTGTCGAGCGGTTCAACCACAATCTCAACACAAGCGAAGAGTTCCACAAGGAAATGGTGACCACTCACACCTACGAAGATCGCGTCGCTACCGTCGAAGAGGTCAAAGAGGCCGGCATCTCGCCTTGCTGCGGCGGGATTGTCGGAATGGGCGAGAGCAAGCAGGACGTGGTCGATATGGCGTTCGCGCTCCGCGACCTCGACGTCGACTCGATCCCCGTCAACTTTCATATCCCGATCGAAGGCACACCGTTCGCCGATCGCGGGCTCGTGGACCCGCGCTACGCCCTTAAGGCGCTATGTATGTTCCGCTTCGTGAACCCGAACAAGGAAATACGCATCGCGGGCGGCCGCGAGGTACACCTGCAGTCGCTCCAACCGATGGGCCTGTACCCCGCGAACTCGATCTTCGTCAGCGACTACCTGACAACCAAGGGGCAGACTGCGGAAGAAGACTTCCGCATGATCGAAAACCTGGGCTTTGAAATCGTCGGCCCCATGGCCGAGATCGTGGCCAAAGACAACGAACTGGTTGGAGCCGGAAGCAGGGAGTAAACCCGTGTCGGACTTCTTCAGCGTCAGAATGCGAGCATCCGCTGGCCAGCCGTGGGCCGGTCCGCATCGGCACATCAGCGGTGCCGAGCGTCTCGTTCCGGAGTTCGAGGCGATGGAAGCTGGTCACGAGCTACTCGCCCGAGCCGTGCAGTCGGGTCTCGACGCAGACCACATTCACCTGACCCTCGAACGAGTTCCGGCGCGCCACATCCGGCACGTGCAGTGCCTATCGGTCACAACCATCGACTGCCCAAGCCCCGTGTCGGCCCGTCCACCGGCCGAACGCGTACTCCTGAAGGCCGACATCGCTCAAGGGGCCATCGACGTCGCATTCGACCATGTGCTCCGTGGGGCAAACGGGTCGGGCTCGCCGCTCCGGGGCGCGCTTTTGGTAGATGCTCGTAACGGCGATCCATTCGCCGCTGCCGGAGCCGAAGGCGTTCGCGCCAGCCACTTCGACTTCTCGCCCGGCACGCGTGACATGCTGATTGGCGAACTGGAAGTTGCCGGGCTTACTCATCACCGCACTCACGAGGCGCTGGCCCTAGCAACCAAGGTCCTCGCCGCCGGAGTGTGTGCCGAACTCTGCTGGTCCGACGATCCGACCTACTCGGCAGGCTACGTCAGCTCGCTCCAAAGCGGCTACGTCCGTTTTCCTCGCTTCAAGCCCCCCGGTGCTGTCGGTGGACGTGTCTTCTTCTACGATGGCCTACCGAGCCTGATCGAAGCCTGCATCCGCCGCTTGAAAACGGAGAGCATTCTCATCGACGGTCCAGCGAACTGTCGTACCGTTTCCGCCGCCGAGGAGTACCTGGCAACGCTGCCTCAGTCATGACTTACGACGATATCCTGACCCGCGAAAAGCGCCACGTCTGGCACCCGTTTACGCAAATGAAGCAATGGGAAAGGGAGGAACCCCTCTTCATCGAAAACGGTCAAGGCGTCAAGGTGCGAGACATCCACGGCCGCGAGTACTACGATGCGAACTCGTCGCTCTGGGTGACCGTCCACGGACACAACCGGCCCGAGATCAATGCCGCCATCGCCGCACAGCTGGATAAGATCGCACATTCGACCATGCTCGGCCTCACACACTCGCTTGCGGGCGAGCTAGCAGGGCGGTTGGTTGATATCGCCCCGGAAGGCTTGACCCGCGTCTTCTATTCCGATAGCGGCTCAACCGCTGTCGAGATCGCGCTGAAGATGGCGTTCCAGTACTGGCGGCATCGCGGACAGCAGCGGAAGACTTTCATTGCGCTTTCGGAAGGGTACCACGGAGATACGATCGGTTCGGTTAGCGTCGGTGGGATCGGCCTGTTCCACGGGATCTTCCACGATCTCCTCTTCCGCACAGAGTTCGCACCGTCGCCGGTGAGAGCCGCGACTCTGGCCGAGGCGCTCGACGGGGTCGAGAAGCTCCTTCTCGCCAATGACGGCGACGTTGCCGCAGTGATCGTCGAACCGCTCGTTCAAGCCGCTGGCGGCATGCTTGTTTCGCCGCAGGGATTCCTCAAAGGCGTCCGCGAGCTTTGCGATACGTACGACATGCTCTTGATCGTAGACGAAGTCGCGACCGGATTTGGACGCACCGGCAAGATGTTCGCCTGCGAACATGAAGGCGTCTCGCCCGACCTGATGACCGTTGCGAAGGGCTTAACGGGGGGCTACTTGCCACTTGCGGCAACCATCACAACCGAAGCGGTATACGAGGCGTTCCTGGGTGAGTTTGTCGACCTGAAGACCTTCTTCCACGGTCATTCGTACACTGGCAACCCGCTCGCGTGCGCGGCGGCACTGGCGAATTTGGATATCTTCGATAACGACCAGGTCATCACGGGGCTGACTCCTAAGATCGACCTGATCGCATTGACGTTAGCCGAAATGGAAAGCCTGCCGCACGTCGGTGGAATACGGCAAGTCGGGATGATGGTGGGAATCGAGCTTGCCGCGTCTAAGTCGCCGCGAGTGGAGTACCCGTTCGAGATTGGAATGGGCTATCGCGTTTGCGCCCAAGCGCGGGAGCTTGGGCTGATTACCAGGCCACTTGGAAATGTGGTCATTTTTATGCCGATGTTGTCGAGCACGGTGGACGAGCTAGTCGACATGTTAGCGATTATCCGGAAAGCGATTGTGCTGGTGACTGAAGATGCCTGATATCAACGTCGTTCTCGCCGGAGGCCTTCGGGATCGCCAGGGATTAGGGTTGACGCGCAGGTTGCCAACGCCGACGCGTGCGCACGTCGACCTCGGGTCGAACGACTACCTGGGCTTGTCTGCCGACCCGCGAGTGATCGATGCGGCGTGCAAAGCGACTATCGCGAACGGAGCCGGCTCAACAGGGTCGAGGCTGGTCAGCGGCAACCTCGATGTTCACGTCGAGCTTGAGGCAGCATTAGCGAAGCTCAAGCAGACCGAATCTGCACTGCTGTTCAACAGCGGTTACCAGGCCGCGATAGGGGCTATTCCCGCACTCGTTGGACCTGGCGACCTGATCTTAAGCGACGAACTCAACCATGCCTGCCTCATCGACGGCTGCCGCATGAGTAAGGCCGCCGTTAAGGTCTACTCGCATAACAACGTCGACGAGGCTCGTGCTATGTTGGCCGGACGGCGCAACGTCCGGCGGTGCCTCATCGTTACCGATGGCGTGTTCAGTATGGACGGCGACGTGGCAGACCTTGCTAGTCTTGCTCAGTTGCGCGATGAGTTCGACGCGTGGCTGATGGTAGACGATGCTCACGGAACCGGTGTGCTTGGAAAGGCCGGTGCCGGCACCGCCGAAGCGGCAGGCGTAGGGTCGAAGGTCGATATCGCGATGGGAACGCTCAGTAAGGCGCTCGGTGCCTCGGGCGGCTTCATTGCCGGGTCGCAAAGGCTGATTGAGCACCTGATCAACAACTCGCGCTCGTTCGTCTACAGCACAGGCCCAGCTCCCGCGTCGTCCGGTGCCGCCCTAGCTGCTCTTAAGATCGTTAAGGACGAACCGGAACGGCGTATCCAACTTCGAAACAACGCGGACTACCTCCGTAAATCGCTCCGAGCTATCGGTCTGCCAATTACTAACGGATCGACCCCGATCATTCCAGTGATTATTGGCGGAGCGGAGCCAGTCATGAAGCTGGCAGCCGAGCTACAAAGCCAATTCGGGATTGTCGGTATCCGCCCTCCAACCGTGCCTGAAGGAACGTCGCGGCTGCGCGTTACCGTCAAGGCCACCCACAACGAGATCGATCTCGACCAAGCAGTCGACGCGATCGACGATGTCTTGCGCCGTTTCGGTTGGCGACAATACGTCCTCGACGGATTCGGCCTCGACCCCGAGACTGATCATGCCGTCGCCTAGCCGCTTTCGCTATCGTGGCGTATTCGTAACCGGGACGGACACCGGGGTGGGGAAGACCATTGTGACGGCGGCGCTGGCTGCGGCCCTGCGGTTGCGAGGCATCGACGCCGGTGTGATGAAACCGGCTCAGACGGGGAGCACGCACTCGTCCCCGCGCGTTGCCGTCGGCGATGCGGCCTACTTGGTGGCGGTGAGTGCCACCGACGATCCACTGGCTCTCGTCTGCCCCTCGGAATTCCGCGAACCGCTGGCACCCGCAGTTGCGGCGCGGCTTGAGGGCGTACCAGTGCCCCTTGACGGCATTCGGGGCGCATTCCGCGAGTTGTGCAAGCGTCACGAGATTGTCATCGTCGAAGGTGCTGGCGGGATTGCCGTCCCGTTGGCGGACGGGTATTTGATGAGCGACCTCGCGCGTGACCTTGATCTGCCAGTTCTCGTCGTCGCGCGACCAAGTCTTGGAACCATCAACCACACTGTGCTCACCGTACGCTTCGCACAAGCAGTGGGACTAGACGTGCTCGGCGTCGTAATCAACAACTGGCCCGCTGAGCCTGGACTTGCCGAATCTACGAGCCCAGCTGAGATCGAGCGCTACGCCTGCGTACCCGTATTAGGGTACGTCGCCCACGATCCCGCAGTGGACACGGACACCTTATCCATAGGGGCAACTGTAGGTGCCATGTCGGCAAACCCGCTCGTCGACCGCGTGCTGTTGGCACTTAGCGCGCCCGGCTAGTGCCCAACCGCAGTCAAATTGCTCGTGTCGACCACTTTCGGCGGCATGATTAGGCCAATGATTTCGCGGCAAACCTTCTCGACCGGCTCCCGCTCCTTCGAACACGCCCACCGAGACGCGCCCCCGTATATGCTCCACGACAATACCGTCACAACTGCTGCACTGGACACCTCGCGGAATCGCGTGGCACTACTATTTGAGTGAGAGTACCAGCCGTCAAGCATGTCGTAGATCTCGGCCTGCAATGTTGCGCCAATGATATTTTGCATGTCCGCCGCTGTACCCGGGCATTGATCGTTAATGTCCGCTAAGTATTCGAATACTCCGATCGCGTACTCCGTCAGATTCTTAGGATTGAAAGACGACTTCCAAGGCACTCGCTTTTGTAGCGATTCGTGAAGGTTAGTCTTGAATAAACTTATCGCAAGATCGTTTTTGTCGATATAGTGGGCGTAGAACGTTGCGCGATTGACAGTAGCGCGTTCGGAGATGTCTTGCACGGTAATCGACGAATAGCGCGTTTCTGTAATAAGCGAACGTAGCGCACCTTGCAACAACTTGCGGGTTCGACGAACACGCGGATCGAGCGGCTCCGAAGTCGGGCATGTCATAAAATATTTCCCCGACAGATCGTTGCGTATGTCGTTTAAGCGACAAAAGCATGTAATCGGCTATGGAACGATCAGTCTCCTCGTGTCATTATACTACAGTTGTTGGTTATCCAACATGCGATGTATAACTCAAGGAGCAAATCGATGACCAAAGTATTGTTGATAACGTCTAGTCCACGTGGGGAGGCGTCCCTGTCCAAAAAAGTCGCGGATGAGCTGGTTTCGCAGATTGTGGGTGCTGAAGTGACCACGCGCGACCTTATGCGAGCCCCATTGCCCCATATCGGACCGTCATTTATCGGTGCGATGTTCACGCCCGAAGACGCCCGAACTACAGAACAACGACGCGAGCTTGCGCTGTCAGACGAGCTGATAGCCGAGCTCAAGGCTGCCGATGTTGTGATCATTGCCGCCGGAATGATTAACTTTGGCATCCCGTCCACGCTTAAAGCGTGGATCGACCATGTGACGCGTAGCGGTATTACATTCGCCTACGGTGCGAATGGGCCAAAGGGCTTGGTGGAAGGCAAGAAGGTCGTGTTGGTGCTAGCGACGGGTGGGATTTACTCGTCTGGTCCGATGGTCGCCCACAATCATGTCGAACCGCACTTGCGCACCTCGCTCGGCTTCATAGGGCTGACCGATATCGAAACCGTTGTGATCGAAGGCGGTATACGCGGTCCCGAATCCGTCGAAAAGGCCCTAACCGATGCGCGAGTAACCGTGGCATCGGTAGCGCCTGGACTCAGTGCCGTTGCGGCGTGAGTAGAACCGGTCGTGGCGTCAATAGGGGGCGGTGGCATTGAGTCGCATACATGGCTCATGACTTGCGACTTATCTGGGCGCTACCTCTATGGCGGCGCCTTCGAGCCATGCGAGCACATCGGCGAAGCGCGCGTGTTCTAGCGCGCCGTTGAGCGGGTTTCGTCCCAGCCGAGCCGCGCTGATCGCCGGGCTCGATAGCCCGCAAAGGAATCGAGCCGTCTGGCGCGGCGTCCCGAGCGCCTTCGGATGGCGCTCTCGCAACGACGCAAGCAGGGTCGTATCCAGCCTGCCCGGTACCGCCGCTGACTCTGTGACTGGAGGCATCACCTGAGCGGCGCCGGTTCGACAGTGGGTGCAGTGCCCGCATGGCTCGGCGCGGATCTCGCCAAAGTGCGCGACAAGGAAGTTTGTCTGGCATCCGTCATGGGTGACAAGGTCGATGATCTGTTGGAGGCGGATTGTTTCCTGTTGTTCCCGGCGTTCGTAACGACGGTAGAGCTCAATCGCCAACGCCTCCCCGTCATGCTCGCCGGGCTCTCGGTAATACTTGTTCCTGAGTTCTGCCGCACGCATTTCCGTCCAGCCGTGGTCTTCCAAGTATTCCAGCGCTTTGACCACACGTCCTCGGCTCGTGCCGATGGCGTTAGCGAATAGCTCGGGGTTGAGCGAGTACCACTTCTTGCCGAACTTGCTCCGCTGAAATAGGTCCCGCACAAGTTGAGCGGGTTCGCCATTGAACTGCCCGATGATCCATTCGGGGCTTTGTTTCGGGAAGAACTCGTAGCCCGCGTAAAAAGGCGTCCCCTGTCGGATCACACCCAGCAACTCGAGATACGTCAACGCCGTGCGCAGCACAAGCATGCGCAGGTCATGTCGGTTGCCGAGGTCGTACATGCTGACATCGAACTCTTCACCAGCGCTCAGAATCTCGTTTGTTAGGCTGCGCAGCGATTCGAGCGTCGGCGTGTCCCCGTAGCCGAAGTTCTCTAGTGTCGGGATGTCGTCGGGACAAGGCAGCATTTCCACCACGGAAGGCTTATCGTCGCGACCGGCTCGACCGATCTCTTGGCTATAGCTTTCTAGGCTCTTAGGCATGTTGTAGTGGTATACATAACGCACGTCGGACTTGTCGATCCCCATGCCGAACGCGATTGTGGCGACCACGATTCGGCACTGAGATTCCATCCACCACTCCTGAACCTGGTGGCGTTCTTCCGATTCCATGCCTGCGTGGTATGGCCGAGCCTCGAAGCCGCCGTCTACGAGGAAGCTTGCGACTCGCTCCGCAGTTTTTTGAAGCGTTACATAGACGATGGTGGGCCCTGCCTTACGGCCTCTCAGGCGCGCAAGCAGTGTCGCGTCCCTGTTGATGGCTGTCACAGGGGTAGTCGCGAGCATCAGGTTGTGGCGGTAAAAGCCCGTGACGATTGCGCTCGATTTTTCGATCTGAAAGGCTTTGCAGATATCGTCCACGACGACTTGAGTTGCGGTTGCGGTTAGCGCCAGGACCCGCTCTGCGCCAATGTCGCGCGCGGTCGCGGCGATCTTGAGGTAATCGGGGCGGAAGTTATGTCCCCACTCGGAGATACAGTGCGCTTCGTCGACCGCGAACAACGAGATCTTCGCCTCACGCATCAGGCGGAGAAAGCGTTCGTTGTTGAAGCGCTCTGGCGAAACATAGAGGAGCTTGAGGCTGGATGTCCTTACAGCTTCCGTGATCGCCCGCGACTCGTCGATGCTTTGTGAGGAGTCGATCCGCTCGGCGGCAATTCCCCGCGATTTCAGGAAGTCGATCTGGTCCTTCATCAGGGCGATCAGCGGCGAGACGACCACTGTCACGCCATCGAAACCGAGGGCGGGCAGCTGATAGCAAAGCGATTTGCCGCCGCCTGTCGGAAATACTGCGAGGGCCGCGCCGGAACTGATCAGGGCCTCAATGGCGGTTCGCTGGCCGGACCGAAACTCATTGAATCCGAAGTGATCGAGAAGTAGCTTATCGATGTCCATGTTGCATCCTTTGGTTATCTCTACTTAGGATACTCAATTGAGGGCACCGAATCCGGAAAGAGTCGGGCAACTTTTTTGGCACCTTGCAAGGGTCGCTAAAAGTCGAACGTGTACGAGCCGTAGCTCGCCTTGACGACTCGCCATTCCTTGGTTGGAAAGAGGAAGTACTTGGTGGTCTCTTCCTTCTTCCAATCGAGGACCACGAGGGCGTGAGGGCGGACAAGCGTGCCTTGGTTACCCTGGCACTTGACGCTTACATAAGTTTCGCTGTGAGCCGTATCGCCAGTGATCGTGATTTCCGACGACGGGGCGAGGGCGACCTCGACAGTGTCTACATTGTGAAACGCGCGTACCAGGCTCAAGCGCAAGCCGTCGTTTCCGAGGCCGTTGTCGTCCACATAGTGAGCCGACACAGAGCGCATGATGCCGTTGGCACTCTTAGCCTGTGCTGACGCCGCGACATCCTTTATAGCGTTGGTGATTTGGACCCGGTCGGGCGATGGGGTGGGGAACAAGAACCTATACAGGACGTAACCGACGACAACCGCAATAGCGACGAGGAGAGCGTTTCGTGACGACTGACGCATGCTACGATCTCCTTATTACTTACGGCCAGCATACCAACTCTTCATAAATTCTTGGTATTCGGCCTGCTTTTCTTTGATTTTCTGCCACCAATCTTGGTTGTTGACGTACCAATCAACGGTTTCGGCTAGCCGCTCTTCGAAGTCGAGCGTTTGTTGGAAACCCAACGCCTTAAGCTTGGCGCAGTCGATCGAGTAGCGACGGTCGTGGCCGGGTCGATCCTGGACATGTCGGATCGCGTCTTCGCCTTTACCCATCAAGCCGAGGATGCGATGCGTGATGTCGAGGTTGGTCCGCTCGTTACCGCCGCCAACGTTGTAAACCTGGCCCGGCGTGCCATGGTGAAGCGCGATATCGACACCGGCGGCATGATCGAGCACGTAGAGCCAATCTCGCACCTGCTGACCGTC
>FSUH01000081.1_pt1 | contig 23036 bp, 16 predicted proteins | sample 1637361 | NCBI WGS metagenome assembly FSUH01 (sample SAMEA3914816, study PRJEB12502) | metagenome | biome: forest; material: soil | place: USA | collected 2011-09-16 | depth 0.3 m | reverse complement strand
CTTCGCCAGACGATCACGCCGCGCGTACCGGTAACGTCGAAGTAATCGACGCGACATCCGAATATTCGAAGCGCCCCAACCACTGTGATGGTGGACGGGCGCTTTTTGGCATCAGACTTTTTGTAGTTTATCGGGTCTCGCCTCACGTCAGCAAAACTATTCTTCTCTACAACTCGTTAGCTTGAAGTGAGAATTGACCCCTTGACGCGCATACGGGATTGTGTTACTATGTGTGTATCGCTGAAACCATACAGTGTGTACTGGCCAGACTAGTTTCCCAAGTATGACACGACTTGCCGAAAAATCAGGACGAGCGCTTGCCGTAACGGCGTTCAAGGCTGTCGAGGACGCGTTACGGTCGCAGATCGCGGAAGGTCGCTGGCCGGTTGGCCAGATGATTCCGAGCCGCCGCGCACTCGCGCAGGAATTCGGCGTCAACCTCGAAACGCTGCAAAGAGGCGTCGAAGGCCTGATTGCGGATGGAACGTTACGCTCGGACAGTCGACGTGGAACGTACGTAGCCCGATCTTCGTCCGGAACTCCAATCGTATCTCACCGCCCTTACGCTCAGGCCACTGTCGGAATTATCGGACCTATACGCCGTCTGGAAACCGGTGAGTGGTCCGATATCTGGAACAACATCGTCGTCGGTGCGATCGAACAGACCGTCACTAAGAGAAACGGTCGCACGCGGTTTTCGAACACCTATATCGCCGAAGGTCCCGACGGTGAACCGCTGTGGCACGAAGCCGAGAGCTTGGTGCCCGGATTACTCGCCGAAGGCGTCGATTGCATTGTATTCGTCCAGCCTCGTTCATTTAGCCGCAACCTGCTCGCCTTTGCCGAGAACCTGCCTACAAAAACGATCGTCGTCGGAGCGATGCCGTTGCGTAATAACTTATCTTGCGTGTACTACGATTCGATCGACGCTGGCTTCCAAGCCGCGCAGCACGTCGCGACCGCAGGCTGGGACAATATCACGTTTTTTGCGCCATTCGTCTCCGAATGGGTCGAGCAGCGATGCCAGGGAGCCCGCGAGTGCGCCGAACAGCGTGGTGTCGAGTTCGAAGCAATTATCGACACCGGACTTAAAACGACTGACGGTTGGTTCGAGCAACGCACTAAATCTCGCGATACGGCGAGGCGAAAGGTCGCCGAAGGTTGGCGTCCCGCCTCGGTCATCGCAGCCAACGACGATGTCGCAGCGGGCGTCATCGACGCGCTTGTCGATGTCGGCCTCGCTCCAGGTAAAGATTACGGTCTCGTCGGTTTTGACGACAAGCACATCTCGCGCGAGCTCAACATCACATCCTTCCGACCGCCGTTGGCCGAGTTGGGCCGTGAGGCCGCTCGTCTTGCTTTATCCGTATCAGATCGAACCGAACCCGCAATGAAGATCAGCCTCCATTCTCATCTCATCGCTCGACGATCATCTCAGCGTATCGCTTAATCCGAGGAACAAACTATGAAATCCGCCACGGCGCAGTGCACCCGCAAAGTACTGGCATTTACTCTTATAGAGCTACTCGTAGTCATCGCTATCATAGCGATTCTCTAAGCTATAATCTTCCCTGTCTTCGCGCAGGATCGCGAAAAGGCGCGCCAGACCGCGTGCCTATCGAATGCCAAGCAAATCGGCCTCGCCTTGGCGCAGTACGAACAGGACTACGACGAGATGACGCCTTGCGGCTACAAGACCACTGGTGGCGGAGGGGGCTGGGCAGGACAGATCTACCCCTACGTCAAGAGTGAGAAGGTCTATATCTGCCCGAGCGAACCGTCGAAAAAGCCTGTGTGCTCCTACGCCTACAACAACAACCTCGCCCCTTTGGTCGGGGGCGTGCCGAACACTCAGACCGGTGTCGCGATCAGCAAAATGGTACAGCCATCGCGTACGATCCTGCTGTCTGAGGTGATTAACAACGGGCAGAACCTCTCTTATTCGATCACTTACGAACAACAATTGCAAGCTCAGGGCCTTGCAACGAGTTCGTCATACCCTCAGGGGCATGCGTCGCCAACAGGAAACGGAGCTGGCAGCAACTACGATCCGGGCGGAGCCGATGGCGGAATGTCGGACACCGATGTGGCCGCCGCCGTGGCGGCAGGGCAAAGCTACGAGCAGTACGCGACGGGCGTGCCGAACGGTGTCTACACCGTCAACACGGTGCGGTTCAAAGACACGCTTGGTGTCCATCAAGGCGGTGCGTGCTACCTTTTCGCGGACAACCACGCGAAGTGGCTTCGCCCGAGCCAGGTTTGGGCCGGGCAAACCAACGATCTCGACCCGACCCGCGTCTGCGGCTTCACGCCGTGGTACATGGCGCGTTCGTTCAGCTGCTCCGACCAATCGTTTACCGGGACCTACAGCTACCAGTAAGTCCTGAGTCGCAACCATTTCAAACTCACTCAATTGCTAGGAACTTCCAATGATGCTAAGACTACTTGCCTTGATCGCGCTTTTGACCGTTTTCCTGTCTATGTCTCGTGTCGCTTTCGCGACACCTCCCGACGTGAACGTGCTCGTTCTCACATCGGGCAACATGAAGCTCGACACGGCTCTTCGCGACCAGTTCGCGGTAGAGCACGTTCAGTTCGTGCTCCGTAGCCTCAGCGATCCGCTGAGCTTGGATATGATGAAGCAGTTCCACGTAGTGGTCATCGCTGACTGGGAAGGCCCGTCGACGACGTTTTATCCCAGGAGCTTACTTCAAAGATGCCTCACAAGCCAGCACAACACGGAATTGGTTTACGACTATGTCGAGGCTGGCGGAGGGTTCCTCTTCTGCCCAATTTACGGTTCCGAAATGCAAGCGGAGTCGCTTTCACGGTATCTGGCACCGCTAGGGGCGGGCATTCAATGCGCCCAAGTCCGCGACGACACGCACGCGTTCGGCAACACTAAGCCTGAGAAGGCCGAGGACTTCCAAGATTACGCCTGGACGACTAATATCGCGTCTCATCCTGCCACTCGGGGCGTGCAGAGGGTTTACTACCCTACCCCCGAACTCCGATGGGACAACCTCTATTCGACGCCTGTCATAACGCTCCAAAGCCCGGCGTGGACGCCGCTGGTGAAGGGTATGCCAAGCAGCTACGCCGCGAAAGGGACCGACTATTACAACTGGGAGCCTGCGGGTGGCAAAGCCCCAGTGATTGCCGCGGCGCGCAGTTATGGCGAAGGTCGCGTCGCCCTGTTCGGGCCGAACGAACTCTACTGGTTCGACAAGCCGTTCGACAGCCCTAAGCGCGGCTGGGTGCTCGAAGCCCATGTGGGCAAAATGGACGGCGTGGTGCTGGATAAAGGCGACGGCGTCCACCCTAGCCAAGGACGTCAACTGATCACCGGCATGCTCCGTTGGCTGGCGGAGGGCGCACGCGCCAAAGGCTTCGGCGGCTACACGGAGAAGTCGTTCGCCGCATTGACGGTGCCCGCGCCGGCTGCGGCTCCCAATTGGCTGGCGTCTTGGAAGCCGGGCGACGGCAACCAGTGGTTCAAGGTGCTTGTTGGCGCGCGGAGCTCGTTCAGCGACGGCTCTGGCACCATCGCCGAGTATGCCTCAGCGGCTAAGGCGGCGGGCGTGTCCATGCTGTATATGACGGAGACGTTCGAGAAGTTCGCCCCTGCCCGTTGGGACGAGTACCGCGCGGCTTGCGCGAAGGCATCCGACGATACGCTCAAGGTGGTTGCCGGCTTCGACATCACCGACACGCAGGGCAACCGGTACCTTCTGCTCGGGTCGCCGCTCTTCCCGGCACCGTCGCTGTTGACTGCCGACGGGAAGGCTATGGCGAAGCCTCAGTACCTTAACTTATGCTTCCCGAAAGGCATTACGGTCCAGCACCGGTCCACGACGACGCCTGTGCCGTACCAGATGGCCAAGCACTTCCAGGGCGTCACGCTTTACACGTACCGGAACGGCGTCCTTGAGGACAATAGCCTTCCTGCCTACGAGTGGCAGGTGTATCGCTTTTCGAATCCCATGCCCTTTGTCGTTCACGAGACGTATGCGCCCGCCGATGTCGCCAAGGAGGCGTCGACCGGCCACCAGCTTTACGGCGCGGCAGACAGCCTCGCCGATATGGCTTGGGATCTGGGCGAGCACGGCACGTCCCATTTTTGGGAGTCGCCAGTGCGACTTCAGGTCTCGGCCGGCCCGATGATTACGGAGCTTGGCGGATCGACTCCAAACCCTGGCGAGCCTTCGGTCCGAAACGCTCTTCGCTTTTCAGTTCACAGCGACGAGCCTCTCAAAGAGGTCGTTATGCTTGAGAACTTCAACGTCTACCGGCGTTGGAAGCCAGCAGGCAAGGACTTCACCGCAAACGACGTGAAGCTCCCGGAGAGCCATGCGAACTGGGTGACGATCATCGCGACCGATATCAAGGGCAACTCGGTGGTGTCGCCGGGAGTGATGTTCGGACCCCAGATCGTTCACACCTGGCGCTGCGGCGACCGACAAAACTGGTGGGTTTTCCCAAACATCTACACCGGAACCGACGTGTCTCAGTTCGACATCCAAGTGCCGACCTTCGATACGATCGAAGGATCGGGCGTTTATCCCCAAGTCGCGGGGCCACAGCGAGGCGATAACCTCGCACCGCTGCTCGACTTCTCGCTCGCGAGCCCAGCGACTTATATCCAAGACGTGTTCATTGACCAGCGATACCCCCGAGCCGTCTTCTGGGATGCCGCGTTCGATGCCAAAGCGGCCAACGTCACGTCACGGAGCACGGTTTACGAGGCTAAGGTTCGATACAACCGTTACTTTGCCGCCAAACCGCGCAACGACTTCGACTACCTGCCCGACCGCAAGGACATAACAATCACGTTGCGCAAGCCAATCGAGCCGACTGGCGACATCTTCCCGGTGATCACCAGCCTCCGCACGAAGCACGCTCAGGTCTACGGCGACATGAGCTACGCGTATGTCGACTCGGCGACGGGCAAAGAGGTCACCGGCAGGCTGTCCAAAGGCTACCTGGACCTGCCGAAAGGCGGTCGCATCGGCGGCTTCATCGCCCTCAGCGATGGCATACGCGTGTCGGCCAACGGCATAGTCGGCTTCGCGGCACCGACGTGGAGCAACGGAGCCCTTCCTGCCGGGACGACGTGGCACGCTACGTTCGCGACCGTCCAGCCGTCCGAGGCGGACACGTGGCGCGGCGTCATGGGACTGCGTACCGAGCAGCCGTTCAAGCTCGTCGTAAAGAGCGGCAAGTTTACAGACCTGACGTATGCCGCCAATTGCACCGCCGAGGCGTATGGGTTCGAGGCATCGGTGGCGTCGCCGCTTGACGCGGCAGTGCTTCCGACGTTGACCACGAGCGTGGTGAACGATAACAAGGAGGCGGCCGGCAAGCCGCTCAACGAATACCGCATGCCGATCACTGTCAGCGGTGTCAATTACAACTGGCCCGCTCACATCGCGCAGGGGGGCACGCTCGACGAGATTCCCGTGTTCGAAGGGAAGGCGTACGCACGCGTCGATGTCACCAAGGCGGGCGACTTCTTCGTCGGCAACTCGATCATGTGCGATGTGCCGAACCTCCGCATTGGGCTGCTGCGGTGGACGGCCGACGCTTGCGTTGTCGAGGTCAACAACCCCACTGGCAACGATGTCGACGCGTCGATTTGGACCGCTGCGGCAATCACGGACCGATTCCAGGGTCGAGTGAAAGTCGCCGTCAAAGCCGGTACGTCGACCGAGGTGACGTTGGCGAAATGACCTACCGTACCTTAGTCCCCCGCCATGGGTACAGCGCGGGGACTAAGGGCCACAGTCAGCGATAAGGTATGATTGTAGCCATGTCTACAACACCTTTCTCAACCAACGCCGAAGTCGTCGTGGTCGGCGGCGGACTTGCCGGCTCTGAAGCCGCATGGCAGGCGCTCCAGGCTGGCGCGCGCGTGACGCTCTACGAGATGCGCCCTGTCCACCCCACCCCGGTGCACGTCTCCGACAAGTTCGCCGAGCTCGTCTGCTCGAACTCGCTTAAGTGCGCGGCGCTGACCAACGCGGCCGGGCTGCTCAAGGAAGAGATGCGCCGCCTCGGGTCGCTGATCATGGACGCCGCAGCGGCCACCGCCGTTCCCGCCGGTGAAGCGCTCGCCGTCGACCGGATCCTGTTCTCGGAGTACATTACCAGCCACCTCGCGGACCATCCGAACCTCACAATCAAGCGCGAAGAGTTCACGGCGGTCGATCCCAATGTGCCGACCATCATCGCGACCGGCCCGCTGACATCCGAATCGCTCGCAACCGAGATCGGACGGCTGACAGGCGCCGACCAGCTCTACTTCTACGACGCCGTCGCGCCAACCATTTTGGCATCGACGATCAACATGGAGAAGGCGTTCATCCAGTCCCGGTACGACAAGGGCGACGCCGCCTATATCAACTGCCCGTTCAGCCGCGACGAATACGAGGCGTTCTATGACGCTCTCATTCACGCCGAGCTAGCCCCGACGCACGAGCATGAGGCGGGCACCAAGTACTTCGAGGGCTGCATGCCCATCGAGGCCATTGCGGCCCGTGGACCGAAGACGCTCTCGTTCGGCCCGATGAAGCCTGTCGGCCTCACAAACCCGCGCACCGGATTTCGCCCCTGGGCGGTGCTGCAGCTCCGCCAGGAGAACCTCGCGGCGACGTTGTACTCGATGGTCGGCTTCCAGACACGCATGAAATGGGGCGAGCAGAAGCGGGTCTTCCACATGATCCCGGGCCTTGAGGAGGCAGAGTTCGTGCGCTACGGAGTGATTCACCGGAACACGTACATCGAGTCGCCCAAACTGCTCGACGCCACCCTACGGATGCGCCAGCATCCAAACGTCTTCTTCGCCGGTCAGATCACCGGTGTCGAAGGCTATGTCGAATCGGCCGCTGCCGGCATCATCGCCGGTCGGAACGCGGTCCGGCTGGCCCTCGGCAAGCCGCTGCTGACCCTGCCCGATGTCACCATGCTCGGCGCGTTGCTGAGCTATGTGAGCGCGTATGAAGGCAAAGACTTCCAGCCAATGAACTCGAACTGGGGCATCGTGCCGCCGCTCGCAGAGCACATCCGCGACAAGCGCGAGAAGGCGCGCCGGTATGCGGCGCGCGGCCTGGAAGCGCTTGAGGCGCACCCGGAGCTCGGTGCGGAGGCGGTTAGTCGGAGGCCGCCGGAGGTGGTCGAGGCGGAGGCGGAGATTGGGGCTGGGATAGGATCTGGGACCGTCGCCTGAAGGCGCGGCTGGGAAGGGTAGGAATGCCTGCCTGCGCAGGCGAGTTCGTCGCCTGAGGTGACCAATGGTAACTTGTGCGGTCAGCGCGCTTTAGTTCATCACGTTGACAGGCGCACTCTTTATTCACATTTGGGCACTTGAGAAAAAATTATTCATTCAAGTCAGCGCCGGGACTGTTCATTCCGGCATGATAGGACTTGGTTGTCATCGTGAATTGGCGTTTCGCCGACCGTCGCCTGAAGGCGCGGCTGGTGAGAACTGGAATGCCTGCCTGCGCAGGCGGTAATGCCGCCGAAGGCGGGCGTTGAGAGCCCTTGTGGTCAGCGCGGTTCAGATTCGGTCGTGGCTCGTAGGCGCAATGCCGCGACCATTATTCATATTCAAGAATATTTTTAAAAAAATATTCATCCCATTCATCTCCGAGGCCGTACTTGGGGATGCCTTGATTCTCGGTATCGAATACATCTCGGTATGAAGTTGTCAAGGTTCGGCTTACCTTTGTGTTGAAAGCATTTGCTTTCAGATATATTATACATCTTGACATACAGAATGTCAAGGTTGTTTTTGGCAAAGGGAGTTTATGGAGTTCCCTGTGCCTATCCACGTAAGTGTATTCACTTCGGACACACCATGCTAGCGATGCAGTAGGAGCCCCCAATTACGGATGGCACAAAAATATACGACGATCTGTACAATGGCTGCCTTGCAGCTGCATACGACGAAGGATATCACATACCTAAGGCGAATGTACGTAGTAATCCATCGATTAGCAGAGAATGTTAACCCGGTTAATTATCTGAATATCCAATTAGGGCATCGGGTTCTTTGAGGTGCCGTTAAGCTGTGGTTTCTAAATGGGTCAATTATTACGAAGTTCTTGGAATTTCCCACTCTGCCACTGACTTAGAAATCAGGGCGGCATTCGTTAGGCTTATCAAAGAGGTCCATCCAGATGTTAACCAAGGAACGGAAGAATCCACCCACAGGACGCAACTGATAATTGATGCGTATTCGACGTTGAAAGACGCAAGAAAGAGACGAGAGCACGACGGAAAACTAGAATACCGAAGAACGGCGCATACGACTTCATCTAGCGGGCCTGAATATGATGATCCAGAGGAAAATGAACATCAAACCACTGAGAGTGAATATACTGACCCAGTTGCGTACGCGTGCGATTGCTGTGGCAGGGCCGATGTTTCTTTGCGATATTATATATTCGCTTGGGTGGTAAGTTACATTCTAGCGACACGACACGGCCAAACTCCTTTAATCCTGTGCAAGATATGCCGATTTCGCAAGACGTTTGAATACACGCTCGGAACTGGTCTTCTTGGGTGGTGGGGCTTCCCTTGGGGGATAATCTACACGCTGGTTGGTCTCATCCAGAATTTATTGGGCGGCCTTTATCCGAGGGATTTCAATGCAGCGCTACTCGCGGCACACGGATATGCCTTATACACCAATGGCTGCTATGTTGAGGCTATGGAAAGTATACTCGAAAGCAATAGGTTGATTCCGACCAGCGAAAAGGCGGGTTTTATAGATTTCTTGCGAACGAACATGACGCCGGTATCTCGAAAGACCATGGTGATCCAGCGATTATTGAGCATTAACCCGGCATGGCTGCTATTTCCATTAATCTCATGGTTAGCCTTTGTTGGCGTTTCTAATTACCAAAATGCAGATTCCGGCTATCACGAACGATACCAGTCCGAAGCGGTTGTAAGCGTTCCCGCTGCAGCACCGGCAACAGAAGACGAGCAGTCTGCTGAAGCGGCAAAGATTGGATTTGACATACAAGGATTTCGGGCCGACGTCCGGTCCGCAAATCAATGTATTTCAGATTTGGCTACGTACGTGCATGACAACGTACCCGAGGTTGGCACACACAATGAAGGTTCAATCATCGTACACGATTATGTGCTTGATCGCGACAAACTGGCGTCGGATAAAGTTCACGTGTTTACAACTGCATTGCGTGGTAGCCTCACTGCCGCATTGAAACGAGCCGATGCCGCGGGCCTTGGCGATGCGTCAAGCAATAGCCAGCCTACCTCATTAGCCAAGTATGAATCAGACCAGATCGACTTTATGCGATCCTGCCTGTTCAACGCGACGATATTAGATATCAGCCTTGACTATTGGAAAGTTCGAAAATCGTCAGGGGGCCTTATATCCGTAACACAAAGTGTCTTCGCATTACGCGAGACAACGCAATTTGGTGACTGGCTAAGCCGGAAAAGGGAGACTGACAAGCTTTCAGTGCTCACCTCTAGGCTTCGCAAGGCCGAATCTGCCCAAACAATAAAGGGCGACATCGCCGAGTTACGGGGGGAGTTACATCGCACGCAAGCCTCGATTGACAATATTAATCAGTTAATGGACTCCTATACCGCCAGCGGCAGTACCACGGCCTACAATGACCTAGTTCCGCAGCCCAACGACTTAGTTTATCACAGTCGAGATACAAGCGCAGCACTGGACAATGCAATCTCCAAGTACAACGCGATTATTGACGATCTGGATAAGAATTCGATAGTTGATGCTTTTGACGACTGTATAGATAGCCGCATACTTCTAACACAATTCGATCAAGTTGATCTTAAGACTAAACATCCGTAGTTACATTCGAGCTTGTACCAAGACCGCTTCGCCGCGTGGCCCTAGCGCGAAGCGCATCCAGAGCACAGCGTAGAGGCTATTAGCCGCAGGCCACCGGAAGTGGTTGAGGGCGAGGTGGTGGCTGAGGAGGACGAGGCCGTGGGAGGTCTCGCAGGGTAGCGGATAAAGTGAAAGTCGGTGTGACGTTTATCTTCGCTACGCGCCCCGGCGTTCGTCGATTTCCTGGCGGCGAGTCGTAATAATCGCCTTCAATATGTCATCCGGTAGCGGATTCGCTTCGGAAAAATGAATGCTGCCCGACGTGGTCTCGAAGTCGCTCAAGCGGTCTCGCAGTTTATCGATGACCTTGCCGCTGAACGGGTACAGGCTCAAGAACTTCTTGTTGGCCACGAAGCTTACGAGAGGCTTGCCCTCGTACATAAACGCGGCCATCCCGTAACTCTTTCCCTGCACGACCTGCGGTATGAGCGTCACCACGAACCGAGCAATACGCTCGAACTCGTCTCGCTGACCAAGTGTCACGGTGGCGATGTATTCGTCGACAGTATTCAACGTTAGATCCTCCCATGCTATTGTATCTAAATGAGGCAACGATCCGCTTTCGCGATCAAACCCGATTGCGCGCGGAGCGGTCGTAACGGTATAATGGCGGCATAGCCGGATCCGCGCATGAGGCGCGGACGCGTGATGGTAGAAGAAGGTACGCTGTGAAATACTGCGGATTTCTCGTTACGGGCGCTATGCTTCTCGCAAGCCTTGTCGGCTGTTCCCCCACCGCGACCGATACTCCAGGACCCGCCTATAGGCATGCCGGCAGGAAAATCCCTCTCGCATTTGTGACGAACAACGCATCGGAGTTCTGGAGCCTTTGCCATGACGGAACGATCGCGGCGGAGAAGGAACTTGGCAATGTCGATGTGCAGTTTGTCCTGCCCGCAGGCGGCAACGCGGCAAACCAGCAAATGATTCTCACGGAACTGACCGCCAAAGGAGTTCGGGGCATCGCGGTCAGCCCGGCGGACCCGGACAGCGAAACGCCGTGCCTCAACGATATCGCTGCTAGGACAAACCTGATTACCTGCGATAGCGATGCACCTGCAAGTACTCGCCTGTGTTACATCGGCACCGATAACCACGCTGCCGGAGTCATGGCTGGAAAGCTCGTCCGGGAGGCGCTGCCGAGCGGCGGCAAGATCATCCTGTTCGTCGGGCGACGCTACGCGCAAAATGCGAAAGATCGCGAAGCGGGCATACGCGACGCGCTGGCGGGGAGCAAGGTCGCCATCCTCGAAGTACGGACCGATAATACGGACAAGGCTCGCGCCAAGGCAAACGCGGCGGACGCGCTCGTCAAATACCCCGACATCGCAGGGATGGTGGGGCTCTGGAGCTACAACACTCCGGCGATATTGAAGGCAGTCGAGGACGCCGACAAAGTCGGCAAGGTCGCGATCATCGGGTTCGACCAGGACAAGGGCACGATCGCAGGAATCAAGACCGGGGCGGTTTACGGCACAGTGATACAGAACCCTTACCAGTTCGGATACCAGTCGGTTAAGCTGCTCGAACGGCTCGCATCGGGGGATAGGAGCGTTCTGCCGTCCAGCAAGATGATCATCGTGCCCGCAAGGCCCGTGAAATCGGCGGATGTGAGCTCGCTGTTTGTGAAGTGATGTGTGGCGACGCGGTAAAAGACCCATCTGCCGCTGAGACGGTTTCTGCCCAAGGGACGATGTCGCACCGGCGGCATTGTAAAGCAAACATTTGCGGTGTGCGCGCGACGGAACTACGCCGTGAAGCGGCCATGAAAGAATTATTCCGCCCTGGTCGCGTAAGCGACCGTATTTTGAAAAATCGGCCGGGGAGAACGGGAATGCCTGCCTTCGCAGGCGCTGCGCGCCGCCTTTGGCGGCTCCTAAGTGCCCGCAGGGGTACTTTCCCGTTGTCCCCAGCCGGCGATTCATCGTACGGCCAGGGCGGCGCCCTATTCTTTCACAGCCCCAGAACGACGCAGCTAGGAATAGAAGAACGCGTCTCCAAGGCTAAGAGCGCTTGGACCGCAAGTCGTGGCCGTGACATCAGATTCGGTCTAGTTTCCTACAGGATAGGGGGGCTGATATTGTGGACGTTGCCGACTGCGGCTTGGCGAAATAGTTGAAATGGCGGATCGTCGCCACTGGGATGCCTACCACTTTAAACCGGTCTCGGAGCCAACGCGGTTCGCCGTGAAATTCGGCTATAACAATCTCGTGGATTCGTACCTCGACTACTTCCTGCAATACCTGACTGCCGCCAAGCGGGCGTCTGCTCTGACGTGCAAATCGTACTCGGAAGACATCCGTCAGTTCCTCGACTTCGCCGATGAAAACGGGATCGCCGATCCCGCTGCCGTTACCCCAGCCCTGCTCCGGCGCTACCTCGCAACGCTGCAGCAGCGCGAGTTCGCGAAAGCTTCGCGGGCACGCAAGGTGGCATCGCTACGCTCGTTCTTCGCGTTCCTCGCCCGTCGCCGGTACATCGCCCAATCGCCCGCCGCCGGTCTGCGCGCGCCGAAGCTCGACCGCAAGCTGCCGAAGTTCCTGCGCAGCGACGAGATCGACGCGCTGATGGCGGCGCCGAGCCGTGCGGGCAACGACCCGAACCTTGCGGCGCGCGATGTAGCGCTGCTGGAGATTCTCTACGCCAGCGGCATGCGCGCCGGCGAATTGGTGAAGCTGAATGTGACCGATATCGACACCGGCCAGGGGATCGCGCGCGTCGTGGGCAAGGGCGACAAGGAGCGAATCGTGCTTCTCGGCGAGACCGCGATGCTCGCCATCGAGCAGTATGTCGGGGAAGCGCGCGAGCGGCTGGTGCCGACCGGTAAGCGCGAGCCCGCGCTGTTCGTCAATCGGTTCGGGGGTCGGCTTTCGGACCGTGGCGTGCGCAAGATTTTCGACAAGTACTGCGCCGATGCGAGCAGCACGCTCAAGATCACCCCCCACGTGTTACGGCACTCGTTCGCAACGCATCTCCTCGCGAACGGTGCCGACCTGCGCTTCGTGCAGGAACTCCTCGGCCACTCCAGCGTTGCGACAACGCAGATCTACACTCATGTCACGCCCGAGCGGCTGAAGGCGGTGTATACGAAGGCGCATCCGAGGGCGAGTGAAGAGTGAGAATATTTTAGGAGTCGCTCCAGGGCCGCTGTGCGATTCTTCTTTGCGGCGAAGGGGTTGAGCGGCATAATTGTATTAATTGTATTGTCGTGAACCATCGTGTTCTTTCGAATTTAAGGATAAAACAGCCTCTTGACAGCGGAGCCAAGCCGTGTTAGAATGCCTACACCCTCACAAATATTGTATGGTATGTATTAACAATATTTATGGACTAAATGGTCCTTAATGGGTTGTCCGTCGGAAAACCAAACAATATCCACCGTCGAAGGAGACTATCCGATGAGAGTGTTCGATGAGAGTGTTCGATGAGAGATCACATAAAATCGCATGTTATATCGCTTTAATAGCTTTAGCTATTACATTAGTCGCGGCACGATCCGCCTATGCGGCGCCGCTTGCTCCGATCATCACCCCGTCCGGCGGCTATTTCAAGGGTTACTCGGAGTCGTCGATCAACTGCTTTACACCGAACGTCACCATCTACTATACGACTGACGGAACGACTCCTACGACGTCGTCGCCAGTCTACACCGAGGGTACCGTTCTCTCGTTCACCCATAGTGCGACCGTGAAAGCATTTGCCAACGATGGCAGCAGTTCCAGCGGGATCGCGACCGCATCGTACACGATCGGAACGCTTGCAACGGCAGCGGCTCCCGTGATTTCGCCGGACGGCTCTGCGACCACGGGATCGGCGACGGTGATGCTCAGCTGTCCGACTCCGGGTTCGGCAATCTACTACACGACTGACGGCTCCGTGCCGAGCACGTCGTCTATGCTGTACACGGGCGCGTTCAGCGTGTCCGGATCGCCGGTGAGCGTACGAGCGATTGCGGTCGCAAGCGGATATGCGAACAGCCCCATCAAGAGTGCCGTATTCTCGACTGGACTGGTCAGTTCGGCGGTCGCCCCGGCAATCAGCCCGAATGGCGGCTCGTTCACGGGTTGGAAGTCCGTGTCGCTATCCACGACGACCTCCAACGCGGTAATCCGCTATACGCTCGATGGCAGCACGCCGACATCGAAGTCGACGGCGTACCTTGCGCCGTTTCTCGTCTGCACGTACACGCTTGTGACGGCGAAGACGTTTGCCGCCGGGCTCGCGGACAGCGCGCCGACTGCGGCGACGTTTACGGCCGACACGACGTCGCCAACGGTTTTCGATGTCAGCGCTTCTGGCGTCCTCCCGAGCAATCCCGACAACACGGCGGCGTTACAGGCTCTTTTGACGTCCGTTCAGAATCTCAACCACCCGTCAAATCCTAGGCGCGTGAAGGTCGTGTTTCCGGCTGGCGTTTACAACTTCGCGGGTGGCCTCACCCTAGGCAACGCTAACAATATCGATATCGACGGCCAGGGCTCGACGTGGCTGTTTTCTAATAACGGCACCGCGACATGCTTCGCGTTAGGGCTTGGCGCTCCGTGTGCGAACATCACGATTGAGAACCTAATCGTCGATCAGGTCACGCCTCCCGACGTCCCCGGTTTCGTGACCGCTTCGGCGACGATCGCGGGCAAGAACCAGATCGACTTCCTGATCGATACCGGCATCCCGTGGACAAGCGGCGAAGTGATCAATCAAGGTGTCTTGCAGTACGATCCGGTGCAGAAGCTGCCATGGATTGGGGCGTTCTTCGACGACTATACCGGCTCGAATGTCACGCCGACGATCCTGGGCTCGCGCAAGATTCGGATGACACTGCCGCGCAGTTCGGTAGCGAACGGCACCTATCTCAATTTTCGCAGGCTGGGATTGAACCACACGTTCAAAATACAGAACGTCACTGGCTTAAATATCAGCAACGTCCGCCTTTACTCGGGATACAACTTCGGCATAGCGGGTTCCTGGAACGAGAACATTTCGATCAGCAATCTCGCGGTTGTGCGCTCCCCTACCAGCGTCTCGATGACGACCAACGAAGCCGACGCGACACATTGGTTCAACAATAAGGGCACGCTTACGTACACAGATTGCGATATCGAAAACCAGGGCGACGACATGGTAAACGTCCATGGATCGTACTACACGGTAACGGCGCAATCCGGGAACACGGTCACAATTATCAACAGTCTTAGCACTACGCAGTCCCCGAATGTCAGTGTTGGCGAGCTCGTCGAGTTCCGTAGCGGGTCCACTCTGGTGCCGTCGACTCCGATGGTCGTAACGGCAGTGGCCAAGTCGGGGACGGCACCGGCGATAACGACGATGACGTTCGCGTCTGCGCCACCTGCCTTGACACTCAACACCGATGTGTGCGACAGCCTTACGTGGCTGCCGTCGACCGTGAACTACGCGCGCTGTACTTTCGTTGGGGGACGGGCCCACGGTATCAAGATCCAGACCCCCAACACGACCATCAAGAACTGCCGTTTCTTCAACGTTTCGGCGATGGCCGTCGACATTAGCACTGCGGTGTCCACCTGGCAGGAGTCGACAGGCGTGAGTAATGCCAACGTTCTCAACAATAGCATGGAGAACTGCAACTACCTCTACCCGACAAGCGCTTATGGGGGCACGATCGCAGTGTTCGCCAACAACAACACGAACCATCCGGGCTCGTCGAGTGTCCTCGGCCAGATCGCGATCGCGGACAATACCATTGTAAACACGGATTACCCTGGCATGACGTTCAACAGCGCGAACGATGTCGATGTGATCAACAACACGCTAACCAATGTCTCGAACGCGTCGGGCGCGCAGCCGAACAATGCGTATTCGATCTACCTGTCCAACGCCGCCAATGTGCGCTTCACGGGCAATGCACAGACAACGGGCAACTACCTGAAGTCGACTCCGGTTGCATGGATGCCAGCGGCACCGACAGGCGGCTACAACTCCCAGCCGTTCCTCATTGGCTTTTCGCAGACATCGGCCCACAACGTGAAATGGAGCTATTCCTGGAACTGCCAGGACGCGCTCCCAACAGGCGAAACCCCGTTTGTCTCGATCTGCAATTCCGCAGGGACGGTCGTCTACTCGCCCGGCACGGGCGGCATGGGCGACCCGGCGACGTGGGATAACGGGTCGCGGATAGTCAGTGCCGCCGTTTCATCTGACCTCACGACCGTAGCGGATGGCACGTATACTGTTCGGATGGGTCTCGCGAACAGCGGCGGAACGCGCCTGAAGCTCGTCGGTAGCGACGACGGAACGCAGCGGATCATAGTTGGAACGTTGGTTATCTCGGGAAGCGGCTCGGCGATCACGTTTACGAGCACGCAACTCGATATCCGGCCGAGGATCAACATGTTCAAGCAGACGGGCTCACGCACGTTCCAAATGTCGACGAGTTGGGAAAATCACGACAACGCGCCGGCTGGGTACTCGACCGTCGCGAATATCTGCGACGCGACTGGAACGTCGCTCTTCTCGTTCAGTACGGGAAGCACGACCGATCCGAGTACGTGGACGCTCGGCAAGACGATCCTCAGCGGCAACGTGTTCATCACGCTCCCCGGGATCGGAACACTGCCCGACGCGAGTACGTATACTATCCGCCTCGGTCTCGTAAACGCGGCAAGCGCCCTTCTGCCGTTGTTCGGCAACACGGACTCGTCAAGCCGCATCATAGATGCGAGCTTCAGCTCGCTCACGGGTGCATCGAAGACCATCGGCTGGGATGCGGGCACGACGTCGGGCATCACGTTAACCGGCAACACCGGATTTTAGCCGTACCGAGGAAGACATGAGGGGGCGCTGGCCCTTATTGGGACCCTTCGCGGTATGATGCGATGGGTCTAGCGACTTGAAGGGGCATATCGAGCAGGCTGACGGGCCGACACTTCCGAGAGGTGTCGGCCCATATTTCCATGTGGCGGGCTTGCTCTATTTCGAGGGAGCGTAGACTTCCGCTTCGGTCGTGAAGACGAAGTTCTGCGGATATGCCACCTTTTCGGCGTAGTGGTCGGGGTAGCCGATCCGGATGAAGCGGGCGCTGACGGCGGGGAACGAGTACGTGAACTTGTCGGCGGCGCTTTGGAGGAAGACATGGGTGCCAACGAGCTTGAACTCTTTGCCGTCCGCACTCACCGAAACTTCAATCGTCTTCGTGGACCCGAACGCCGGAACGCCTAGCACGACTGACGCCACCTGTGTAGCCGCTTCGAGGTCGACGGTAGCCGACTTCGGAAATTCGGCCGCATCGCCGCTCGCGAAGCAGTGCTTATTGCTTGCTTCCCACGAGCCGTCAGTGAGACCTCCAATCCCCCAGCTGTACTTATTGGGATCGGACGATTCGTATTTCTTGTTGAGCGCGAGGTTCGTTGCGTTCGGCGTAGCCGGTGCCGCCGTATCGGCAATCGACGCCGTGCACGCGGCCGTCAGCAGGCCAATGGATATGAAGGCAGCAATGTTGCGGATATTTGGGCAGATGGTCATCATAGACTCGTAGTCTCCTTCTTCGGAAATCTCAATCAGCGAAGGCGTCACCGCCTCGCAGAGCCATATTCGATGAAGCAAGCAGGCTGTCCTGCATTCTTCAGGATTCTGGTTGTGTACGAGATGCGATTAAACTGGGAGTAATGTCCAAGGTTAGTGGGATTGAATGTGATAATCAGTTCAGAGGGAGCAATGAGGCTCCCCAGCATACAACGGAATAAGCGACATGTTCGAAGTTGGAACAGGGCGCCTCGAACGACATTCGTCGGGGTGCCCGTCAATTTCGCTGCAATGACGCAGCGAATGCACCGCAACGAAGCGGTAGCCTTATGCGATCAGCCGCGTTGACGCTGCCATCGGGAGGGGTGGCATCGTCGTCGGCGCTCGGGCACCGACGCCAGAGACCGCCGACGCGGCGAACCGCATGCAGAGCAACGGGCCGACTCAAGGATGAGCCGGCCCGTTGTTTGGTTTTGGTGTCTGTGCGCCGCGTGGGCGCTCACTAACCGCGTCGGTCGCGGGCGACGTGGACGCGATTTTGCGGCCTCGGAAGCGGGTGTTGCCTAGGACGTCGCAGACGGGGCTACGGCCTAAGTACAATCGATCCATGTATGCCTGCATTACGCAGATCGTGTTCGATAAGAGCCCTGGATTGATCGTCACATTCGTGGAATTCGATACAAGCACGTCCAGCAGTATCGAGTAAGGTTATAGTTTCGTCGCGCTCGTTGATAACGTACCGTACGCAAAGCGCGCGTCGATCTAAAGGTAAATTTCGTGACGAGTGTGGATATTTTGGCTCGTGCAATGCGCGTGATCGAAGCAATATCTCAACGTTGTTATCGGGTCTGGGTCGGCGAGGCGAGGAAGTAGGCCGGACTACAACGTTCGCACCAGTGTTAGCATTTCGAACATACGGCATCAATTCGGCCCGCTGAGACGACTGGACGACATGAATATTGACGGTCTTGCGAGCGTCTCGAACTTCGGCTGCCGGTATCTGCGCATTTTCGCGACACACGATGAGCCCTTGAATAACACATTGGCATCCAGGGAAGTCTAGGCCAATTCGATCTACAAGGAAGTCGCGAAATTGAGCAATCTGCTTGATGCCCTTCTTAATTTCCGTGGCACTGTCACTTTTAAGGTCGATAATCGTGAACACCCACACGCCGTCGCGAATGTTCAAACACAGGTAGTCGGGTCGCTTAGATTCCTCAACGATAAGCGGGTCGTGCCGGTCGTCGACGCGAAACAATAAGCTTATGTCGCCGTCATCCTCGTCGCGACTAATGCGAAACTCGGTTCCCATGTCTTTGCCAACAAGGGTAGTGGATTTGCATGTAAGCAAATTCTCCCAAAAGCTATAGCGCGCTTGGTCGACACGCCGGGTTTGGGATTGCGCTAACCTGTACAGCTTCCCAGACTTGTTTCTCATCCCACCTCGCCCGATCCGATATCGGCAAGCTTGAAGTAAAGGTTCTGCAAATCCACCGACACGTCGCTGAACGCATCCCAATGTATGAGTTGCTCCTCTTCATCTTTGATGTCGATGAGGCCAAAATGGCCGTCTGAGTCTTCTCGCATCTCGTAAGCACTCACATCGTCGAATGAAATGAAGGACTTCGAATCCGTCATGTAAAGGTGTTCGCATTTTTGCGCCCTGAGTTCCGAGCTGTCGCTCGCTGGCTGAATCAGGTTGTTAAGGTGCATCATGATGTAAGGGCTATGTGTTGTTATCAGGACCTTAAGGCCCAGCGACGCTGCAGCAGTAAGAGCTTCAAGCAATACTGCTTGCGATTCTGGATGGAGGTTGAGTTCCGGCTCGTCGATGATCAGAATGCTGCCATTCCTAGCATCGTTCTTCAAGTACAACAACAGAGGAGCCAATTGCTTAACAGACGATGATGCATTGTGAAGGTCAACATCGATGTCGTCATTTATATTTAGCACGAGACTTGACGCCTGCTCCCCTCGCCTGAAGAGAAGCTGACTTCCGGGGCTCAATTTGTGTTCTAGTGCCTCCGCTATCCTGACAAATTGCCCCCCACTGTATACACGACCCACTCTCCGAATTTCTACGTCGACTATGTAGTCAAGAAAATCTTCGACTGGCTCGGGATAATAACTGACACGATCAATACCCGTCTGTAAATTCGCGTCGACGGTCGGCCCTTGCAATGCAAATTGCCTTGATCTACTAAATCTCCTTGCAAGCTTCCACCGATTTACCGCAAGCATCTTGTATGTGGTGATCAGCGCGTTCCGCTCTGCAGGCAACAGGAAGGGGAGTGGAGCTAAACCGTGAAAAAGTGACCGCGCTACGACGAATGTCGCTTCACGTGGGTTTGGTTCACGTGGGCTATCATTTTGAATACTCGACTGCTCAAAATATTCATCATAGGTGGGTTCGCCATCATCGTTTTCATACGGCTCCCAAACGACGTGGAGTTCGTCACTGGTAAACTCGCTATGCCACTCGCCTTCTTCTCCGTAAACAATTGAGTTGCGCAATCCTCGCGCGACTTCGCTCAATTCAGTTTCGTCAAAGTTCAATTTAAATCTGCTGTTTTGGAATAGCTTGCCGCTAGTGTCCTGAAAAAAGACTGAAAGCTCCGATTCAAATTTGCTACACGTATCTGCTAACGCACCGGAAACGGCATCTGTAAGGTGTGCATCTAGGTTAACCGAAAAAGTGTTTCTGTCGAGTTCGGTCATGAATACTGGCAACGACCGACCTGAGTTTCCGAAATCTCGTAACCGCTTCAACAAGCCATACACCGAGTGCGCCAAATACGTCTTGTTCGAGTTATTCGGCCCGATGATCACCGTTAACGGACGCAGGTCTAGCGTCGTTTCCTTAATCCGGCCCAGGTTGCGTGCTGTAATCTTCATAGGGTAACCACTAACAAGAATGAGTCCCCGGGTTTTGCCGAGAACTCATTCGCTAACCCGATATCGTGCTATTCGCCGCTCATCTGCGGCAATCCTGCCCTACCCGCGTCGGTCGCGGGCGACGTGTACGTCGATCTTGCGGCCGCGGAAGCGGGTGTTGCCGAGCACGTCGCAGACGGCGTTGGCTTCGGCGGCGGGGACTTCGACGAACGCCATCTTATCGAGGATGTCGATCGCGCCGATCGAGCGGCCCGAAAGGCCGAGTTCGCGCGTGATCGCGCCGACGATGTCGCCGGGGCGCAGGCCCTCGAAGCGGCCAGCGCCGATGAAGACGCGAACCATGCCGGACTCGGTGCGGTCTTCTTGCACTCCCACTGCGGTGTCGATCTCTTCGGGCGTGGTCGACCATGATTTCCAGAGCATCTTCAGGGCGGCGGCGGCTACGTCCGACGGGTCGTGCGTGTCCGACAGATCGCCGACGATGTCAAGGTAGGCGGCGAAGTCGCCGGTTTCCAGCGTCTCTTGGAGCGCCTCGACGAATCGCTGTCGGCGTCGCGCCGAAATGTCGGCGGCGGTCGGCACGCGAGCCGGGGTCATCTTGACGCCGATCTGCTGCTCGATAAAGTAGAGCTGACGTCGCTGACGCGGCTCGACGAGCGTAATCGCATCGCCGGTGCGGCCGGCGCGGCCCGTTCGGCCGATGCGGTGGATGTACTGCTCGACATCCCATGGGATGTCGTAGTTGATGACGTGGGTCACGGTATCGATATCGAGACCGCGCGCGGCGACATCGGTCGCGACGAGGATATCGGCCTGACCGTCGCGGAAGCGGCGCAGCACTCGTTCGCGTTCGGTCTGCCCCATGTCGCCATTCAGCGACTCGGCGGCATAGCCGCGAATTCGCAGCGCCTCGGCAAGCTCTTCGGTCTCCATTCGCGTTCGGCAGAAGACGATGGTCGGTCCGGGCGATTCCATGTCGAGGACTCGGGCGAGTGCGTCCTTCTTCTTGCCGGGAACGACGTCGTAGTAAGTCTGCTTGGTCGTATCGACCGTACGGCGCTTTGTCTCGATTTGAACATGCTGCGGGTTACGCAGATATTTCTTCGAAAGGTGAAGCACTCGGTCTTGCATGGTGGCCGAGAAGAGCGCCGTCTGGCGGACCGGCGGAAGCTCGGAGAGGATGCCCTCGACCTCTTCGGCAAAGCCAAGCGCGAGCATCTCGTCGGCTTCGTCGAGCACGCAAAGCTTGACATTCGCGAGGCTCAGCGTTTCGCGTCGCATGTGGTCGAGGACGCGGCCCGGGGTTCCGACGACGATCTGCGCGCCGTTCTTGAGCGCGCGGAACTGGCGGTCGATCGGCTGCCCGCCGTACACGGCGGTCACGCGGACGCCGGTGGCACTCGCAAAGGCCTGGATCTCGGCTGCCACCTGGATGGCAAGTTCGCGTGTCGGCGCGAGGACGATCGCCTGGGTGTTCCAACTGCTCGGGTCGATCAGCTGGATCGCGGGCAGCGCGAATGCAGCCGTCTTACCGGTACCGGTTTGGGCCTGACCAATCAGGTCGTGCCCCTGGAGCAACACGGGAATGGCACCGGCCTGGATCGGGGTGGGCGTCTCGTAGCCAGCCTTAGCGACTGCGGCGCGGACTTCCGGGCTAAGCCCGAGGTCGTCGAACGTCGGCCCGGTGTAAACCGGTGCCGCTGGCTCCTCGACAGCAGGTGCGACTTCGGCAACAGGCGCTGGTGCGACCGTTTTCGGCGCGGCCTTAGCGCGAACGGGCTTCACGACGGTAGGCGCGGCATTCGGCGCAATGGGTTCCGGAGCGACAATCGGGGCCGCTTCGACGACTGGCTCAATTTCGGTCTCAGGAGCGGTAGCCCCCTTCCCGCTTCCGCGTGTGCCCCTCAGCTTCGTCGTGCGCGGCGCGACCTCGACGGCGTCGGGTGCGACCCGCGCCGGTGGCGGCATGGCGGGCTGGGGTTTGGCGACAATCGGAGCAGCCGGCCGTTCGTCGTCAGGCGGGAACGCGCGAGCGAATCCGCCAGACGGTTTCGCCGGCTTTGTCACGGCGGGCTTCTCGGCGACGGGCTTCGGCGGCTTGGCGATGGGCGGATGCCCAGCGGCCTTGATCGCGGCGTCGCGGATGGATTCCTTCATCGCCTTGATGGCTGGCGGCTCGTTTTCCCATCGCTTCTTGACGCGTCGTTCGGCGACGTCGTTGAATTCGGGAAGCTGGTCGATGTAGCGCTTGCGTGGTTCGGCAGGCGCGGCGGCATCGGGCCGCGGACCCTTGCGGTGCGGCTTTGCAGTGCGGGGTGCGCTAGTAAAGTTTGGTCGGGCTGGCCTCGGCGCGCCCGGTTCGGAATTGTGTTTAGGTTTAGCCATAGGGTGTTATGGTACCCGCTTAGAACGGGCCTATGGCGCGACAACAAGGCATGATATCACAAGCATGCGTTATCCGCTGATTTTACGCGAAAGAGTGCCCTGAAACTTGTCAAAACCTAGAGTGCGAAGAAGGAGGATTCTTGGTAATTTAGAGTATAAAGCGTTCACCTTCACCCGTTAAGCGGCGTCGGACAGCTCAACTACTTGCCCGAGCCCCAACATATCTCTGAGTTTGTCGGCCTCCACGGGGCGACAGTAGAGGAAGCCCTGCATCGTGTCGCAATCGTGTGCGGCAAGAAAGTCGAGTTGCTGTGGCTGCTCGACTCCCTCGGCGATGACTTCGAGATTGAGGCTTCGGGCCATGCTGATG